>SDBU01005195.1_pt1 | contig 15687 bp, 18 predicted proteins | sample 2277071 | NCBI WGS metagenome assembly SDBU01 (sample SAMN10397929, study PRJNA504765) | marine sediment metagenome | isolation source: marine sediment core GS08_GC12, 126 cmbsf | place: Arctic Ocean: Gakkel Ridge, Loki's castle | collected 2008
CAGCTTCACCGTCAGCTCCCCCCCTACTTAATTTTGCTAATGCTCGCCTTTGCCTTTCATAAGCTGCAGTTATTTCATCTATTTTCTGTCTATTTAAGTCCATCTCCGCTCTTATCTTTTCTTGTTGAGCTACCCAATACGCTTCTGTGGCTATTAATTCATCTAATATTGCCCTTTCCCCTTCAAGGTTTGCAATAGCTTGAGCAGCACTCTCATTCATGCCATTGATTCTATCTTCTCTTAATGCTTCTGAATAAGCTAATTTTTCCTGTTCACTGCCAAAGAATATATCCTGTGCCTGCCCTAATAGATCTAAATTATCTTCCATAGCTGAAAATTGATCACCACCACCCCTATCAAATTGAGTTATTCCCAACAATTCTGTTTGAGCCTTTCTAACAACACTAGTTACATCCCTATCAATATCCTGAGAACTCATCAATAAGGCCCTTATTGTTTCCTGCAGGGTGGTTTTCCAAGCACTAAATCTATCTTCTCCAGTTTCAGCTGCTTTTGTTAATTTTTTAATTGCTTCAGTTTGACTATCAATAGAATCAGATGTCAATAAAGTGGCATTTCTTAAAAATTCTTCAGCAGTTCCAAGACCATAAGTAGCAAATTTCGCTTTTGCTAATTCTAATTCCTGTTGCCTTATTAAATGAGCAATATCTGTTTCTGATATTCCCCTTATTTTAAATCTTCTTGAAAGTATATTGCTTATTTCCTTATTAGTATCCTTTATCTTATCACGAACATTAGCTAACTCTTTCCCTACATCTCTAAGTTCTCTTTGAAGTTCTTTTATTTTTAAACGATATTCTAAAGTTAAATCAGAAAGTTTTTCTGTAGATGAAGAGAGTTTATTGTTTTCGTCAAACATTTTTTGTAAAACTGGGATTAATTCAGTATATTCCTCATTAGCCTCTTTTATCCTTTCTATTACAAATTTAATAGTTCGGGCATCCTCTTCTCTTTGCTCAATAGACTTTCCCTCAGTATCATTTACTGCTCCCATTGCATTATTAAATTCTAAAGCGGCGTTAGCAAATCCTTTATATCTTTCATCAATTTCTACCTCTGGAACAACTGCCCTTTCAGCATTAATTTTTATTCTTGTTGCTAATTCCTTTTTTAATGTCTCATCTAATTCTTTTCTTATCCTATCAATCTCTTCTAAGGCAATTACCTGTTCAGTACTAGTGCCCTCTCTAAATGCCTCATTCATTTCCCTTAATGCACTGGTCAATTTTTTTGTTTTTGCTTCTTCTTCTTCAGGAGTTAATTCTCCTATTTTTTTTGTTTCTGCTATTTCTTGTAATATCTCTCTCCCCCTTTCCCTTACATCATTTATATCTCCAGTTAATACATATTCTTTATATAATTGATCAATAAGATCAGAATATATTTTAACATCTTCATGAGTTAATAATCCACCGGGAGGTAATGTTAATCCAGCTTCAGTAAGTCTTTTTTGTTTGCTTATTGTCTCTGGAGTTATTCCTACTGCTAATCCACCACCTTTAGTTCTTTTTACCTCTAATTCATCCAAGATTTGATTAAATAATCTTGTATCAGCTATTGCTATATTCATATTTTGCAGATATCTTCCAAAACCACTATTAGATGCCCTAAAAAAATCAGTAATGCTTGCTTGAGCATTTCCCCACAATATAGTCATTTGATTAGTGGTCGTTCTCATAGCAATATCAAATTCCCTTTGTAAAGAAATTGCTTTTTTAAATTCATCTGATGAACGGATAACATTTTCTTGAAGATTAAGATAATTAGAAACTAAAGCATTAACCGCACTAGCACCGATTTTACCAAATATCTTTGTTGCCTCTTCAACTCTCCCAGTTCCTGATTCTATTTGAGTTAAAGTAAATATTATATCTAAAAACGCTTTATTAGCATCATCCCCTATTCTTTGTTTTATTATATCTCCAGTAGCATCAATATCTGTGCCCACCCTTCTGAATAAGCTAGCAATTTCCTTTGTTTGGGTAGCCATTCTAGTAAACACTGTCCTCATCCTAGTCCCTGCTCTTTCTGCCCTCATACCCATACCTATTAAAGTAGCACTTACTGCAGTGGCTATATCTATTGTTATCCCTAACAGGTTAGCAGATGATGCCATCCTAGTCATAGCACTCACTATTTCTTTAGAATTGGCTGCTGTAGTGTTAGATAATTCATTTATTGCACTACCCATATTTTCTACTTGGCTTATAGGTAGATTAAATGCTTCAGCGAGTTTACCAAGTGCCAATCCAGCTTCTTCACTTGTAAGTACTGTTGCATTACCCATTAAATTGGCTACCCTAGTAAATTCAAGAATATCATCTCTTGATCTTATCCCTAATTGTCCAGCAATTGCTGCTAATTTAGCTAATTCAGTAGCAGATTGTGGGACTGATCTAGATAAATCTATAATACTTCCTTCTAATTCAGTTATAGCTTCATCTGACAATTTAGTCCTCTTCTGAACAGCTACCATTTCTGTTTCAAGTTCCATTACAGGTTTTATGAATGTCCTAAAAGCAAGAAAAGCTAATCCTGCTGCCATTGCTACATTAACCAACATCCATCTAAATTTGGTTGCAGAAACAAGCAATTTATCAACCATTCCCTTATTTGTTTGAAGTGTTTTGGAATATCTGGTCATCTGACCATCTAACATCATAGTCCCACTTTGTGATTTTCTTATAACCTTACCTTGTTCATTTAAAACCGCATTATATTTTGTAGCGGCTACCCCTGCATTTTGTTGTGCATTAGATAATTTATTATGGGCCGTTGTAGATTGATCAATACCCTTATTCATTGCCCCTAATCCCTTAGTAACATACTCATTAATTAAAACAATCCTATGTTCAACCATTTTACATTAACTTTGCTCCTCCTATTTTTGCTAAAAACTCTCTATTAGCATGATATTCTCTGTTTATGCTATTTTCCTGCCACCAATAAAGTTTCCCTTGATCTGGTGGATTAACTCCCATCTGGCTTAAGATGCCGATTCGGCGGGAGTAATAGTTTCTCCGGTCGACTTCCCTTTTTTTATTGTAAGTGGCCTATTCTTTTCCATCATTTTCTTTGATATAATGTCCCTATAATTCTCTATCTTATAACCGCTTACTTCCATTATTGCTTTTTTTATAGCAATCTTATAATCTGGCTTTAATTTTACTGCTTCACCTAATGTATATTTTGGATTAAAGCATTTTTTACTTATTAAATCAGCAACCCAATCTGTAGTCTCTTTTCCATCTACTGTTTTTAATTTCTCAAAAGCTAAATAAGATTCAGAGGTATTACATGGAGATAATTCTATAAATTTCTTAACTTTCTGTTTTTCTTTCTCTTTATTTAATTCTTTTAATATCTCTCTGCTTTCTTCAATCCCTTTTTCTACAACTTGAGCATTTATTTTTGTTTTTATTTCTTCTATACCTTGAGTATTTTCTTTTGTTTTTAAGGTAATTAAATAATCTTTTTTCTTTTTTTCGTCGGTTTCCTTTTCTATTTTTGCTTTTAAATCACTAATTTCTTTATTTTGCTGTTCTGTTAATTCTTTAATGACGTTGTTTATTGCATCACTCCTCTTTATTGTTTCCATAAGTATTAATCCTTCTTCAATAAGTTCCCTATCAATATTGTGGTCATAAATGTAAATTGGATATTTTTCTGGAATAGCAACTCCATCTTCTCCAACTTTAAACATTGTTTCTTCTTTTGTTATAATCTCTTCTTTAAGTGGTTTCTTATCATCACTAACAAAACCCTGTTGCCCTTCAATTATTTCTTTCTTCATTTTTTCTTAGACCCCTGCGTTTTAGGTAATTGGTTTGATTCTTCTGTTGGTGGTTCATTTAATCTAGCTTCAATAGAATCAATCCTTGATGTCAATGAATTAATCTGCGTAAGTACATTCTTTACAAGTGGATCAAGACTATCAATTATTGCCCTCATCACTTTAATTCCCAGAAATTGTTTCCTATCTGTATGTGTATCACAAAATCTTTTAAACCACATTGCATCTTCTGTATCTACATCACTAATCTTCATAAAAGTCTTTTTTCTTAGTTCAATTTTTGAGCCTTGTAATGCTCTTTTTTTATCTTCTGTCATTATCTTATCAAACTTTCTATCTGCTTCTTTAAATTCTTTCTGTTCTTCCTCATTAAGAGGTCTTATTTGTTTTTCCATTTATATCATCTCCGGGCATTGCCCTTAGCTTTCTTTTTTTCTGCCATTGGCAGTTTTTAATAAAAAATAAAAAAAATAATTTAAATTTATCCCTGTCCTACAAGTCTAGTTATTCTACAATAGTCTTGTGGTGGGCATTCAAATCCTGCTGTTTCAGACCAATATCCATCAGATGGCGCAGAACCTTCATCGCTTACTCCAACTACGTTGTAGAAGCATTCAATTCTGTCATTATCTGTCTCTGGATCATCTACTTTACATATGATAGTTTTTCTTCCTCTTGTCTGAGCTCCAACAGATCCTTTAAGTACATCAGAACCGCTTGTTGCACCTGCTATTGTCTCTTCAACTTCTACACCGTTGATATAATGGACAAATCCACCATCAACGCTCAATAGCTCTAATGTCACTGTTTTAGCTTCTTGTGCTTTTTCAATTCTGACTTTATCACCACCTTGAACAGTTACATATTCAACAGGCCTTCCTCCTCCTGCCAAAGTCATGTTAACTATCTCATCAGACCTATCTGATTTAGTATGTGAATAACTTACCACTACATTATCTGCTTCTACTGCTGTAGGCGCTGTTGCAAATGTTATTGTCGTATCACTAATTGTTATTGCATTATTATCAGTATCCACTACAGTATCTTTTCCATCTTTCCTATAGGACACTAATACATCTTTTCTAAAATAATTTGTGCCATCATGGTATTGTGACTGTGCAGTTCCACTTACAATTCCAGTTATTGCTGCTGGTGCAGTTGTAACTTCAAAATCTGTTTCTAGTGAATCTGGTGTTTCACTACAAATCTCTTTTTCTACATGAGTATATATTTCAGTTGTTGCATTCTCCATTAAGAATGCTTTTGTTTCTCCTGGCTGTGCCATATATAATCACCTTTTTCTTTTGATTTTTGCCCTTTTTTTTACGAGGTTTATAGGCTCGTATTCCTCATTTCTATCTTCATTTTTTTGTCTTTTGCTTCATCTTTCTGAAAAATCTTTTTTTCATTAAAAGCTTAATTTATTTAATTCCTCACTTATAATCCTATTTGAATTTGCAGCAGTATATTCAAATCCTAGTTCCATAAATCTAACTCCCTTAGGATAACCCCTTGGAAATCCATGCACCCCTACAAGAACTGCTTGTTTACCTAAAAAATATTCTGCTTTTTTTGGATCAAATGCCATAAGTTTATTCCTTACCCACTCCTCAAGTAAAGGAGCATCAGAAAAGGATACATAACCTCTAACATCCGGTTCCCCTTTTTCTATTGCATATGAATGAGGCGCTGATGAAATAACTTGGACTTTCAATTTACTGATTGTTTTAACCATAAGCTGGGATATTAATGTACCTTTGAATTTAACGTCTTCTACAATTTTCACGCTTTTTTCTTGATTTAGATTAGCCATCCTCATAAGCATATTTGTTTGAGATGCTTCTACTCTTTTTCCAAATATCTTATTTTGCTGATTCATTTCCTGGATTGTTTTTACACGTATAACTCCCATTTTTACCTCTGATATGTAAATACAGTCATAGGCAACATACTCACCCATGTACTTGTTTTTGTATTGAAGACTGGTCTTGGAATAGTTCCAAATACGGTTTTATTGAAATATATGCCAAAATCATCAAGATGAGCTTTTAATTTAATCTGGATATACATCAAATATTTCCTACATTGTTTTTCATTTGACAATTTAGTACCATCATTAAAAACAAATCTATGGGCTAATTGATTATGATAATAAATGAGAAACATATGCTCTATCTCCTCTAAATAGGTTGTTTTCTTTCCAGCTGTTATCTTAGCTCTCCCAATATCTGCAACAGAAACATGGATTTTAGGATAAATTGGACATAATTTAAAATCATCACCAAATACAAAAGAAGGCCTACCTTTATCAGTAGATTGTTCATATGGATCAATAAGATTATCATTAAGCCATTGAACTAATTTATCCTGAATTTCATCAGTTGATTTAGGAACTACATATGCAATTTTCTTTTCCTCCTTACCACGCAGGTAAAGTGTTACGCTATGGCCACGCAAGCCATAGTTTTAATATGTCCAAAATCTCCTTTGAGGGATTGTTTCCCCCAATGTAGGATCGTAATATTTTTCATCCTCACTTCCAACTGCTGCCGCATCAGTTAAAGATTTTTCAAGTCTTTTAATGCGGCTCATGAGCCTTATCGCAATAGCGGGCATGCCTTCTTCAGCATTAACAACATTTGTCTTATCTATTATTGACAATGCTGCCTTTAATCTTATTAAATGATGAAATGGTGTAGGAAGATAATTAATTTCAACCCTATTTCCATCCCATGCGCTTACTGTACCGGATTCGAATGTTATTGTATTAAATTCAAAATCTTTAGTATATTTTTGACTTGCTTCTGAAGGGGTATCTCCATCAGTATATACTCTCCTGGAGTTGTCATCTTCTCTTATCAATACTTGGTCAATCCTATATGTCTCTTTATTATCTACCCTAAATTCATATTTCGTTTGAGTACTATCTAAAATGAAATTTGATTTCATTATAGGATCACCAAAATCTCCTGCAACTTCTGATTCTGCTTCTTCAATCATCTCATCAACTACATCTGAACCGCCAACTTCCTCTTCATGGTTATATCCTGCAGTCTGTAATACTTGAGCAACAGTACATAATGCAATTCTTGCCATAGTTAATACCCTGCTAATATGATCTTCCTTATCCTATCAAATTCCTTGCCTTTTTTATCAGGGATTATCTTTAATTTATTCATTAAAGCAATTTGTTCAGCTTTATTCAAATCAATTAATTTCTCTATTTTATCTAAAAAAGAATTGATATCTAAATTATTATTTTTAGAAGATTGTGATTTAGAAAGTAATTTATCAGCAAATGCCCTATCAACCATTTCATATCTTTGCGGCGTTTCTTTTTCAAGAGTTATTGCTAATTCAATTGGGATATCCATATGCCCCATGCTTTTCCAGAACGTATGTGAATTTCCTTCTCTATCATTACCTAATTGTTCTCCTGCTCCATCCAGTATATGGCCATTTTTTATTTTTATTAAAACCATGTTTATCACGCTCCATTAACTACTTAAACAAAAAAATAAAAAATAAAAAAAAATTTAGTCTGTACAGGCAATCAACCTGATTCCATTTGGGTACTTTAGCACATAATCGAAGTTTATATTAAGTGTTCTTCTGATTCCATGCTCTTCTGGATTTCTGAAGTCTTCAACAGTATTCTTTCTGTTGTTTTCTCCCCTTCCAAGCATTAAATCTCTCTTACCAACTATTGAATAATGCCCATTGTTTGAGTTAAAGCTTCCAGATGTAAGCTGTGCATATTCTGCTTCTAATAGCTCTATCATCTCCATTCCATCAAAGTAAGTCAAGTGCCCATCTGCATCAAACTTCGCCTTTTTGTAATTAGCGTTGGTTGTCTGTCCTGGCGAAAAGTTTGCATGATTTTCTATTTGATTTAACTGCTTAGTATGCGCTAGGCAAACATCTGGAATGATCGGACTAGTCTGTCCTTTCAAATCATTCTTAGCTGATGTTAAATCATTTGGCACTAATGTGTCATCTGATGCAACAGTCCCATAGGTTGTATAGCCATTACCATTCTTGACACTTGTTGATACTGTATATCCTGATAAAGTTGTCAGTTCAGTTATAGCATCAACTATCTTTTTCTGCTTAATCTGATTTCCAGCAATTATAGCAATCTTCTTAAAATCAACAGGGTTAACAAGATTGATATTATCATGGATAAAGATTGTTGCAGATTTTGTTAGTGGCTGTGCTTCTGTAAAAGTTGGCGCAGATATTTGCTGCAGACTTCCACCTGATACTGCTTCACTTTTTCTTGTGTCAATTGTTCTCCAAGTAAATGTAGATTCAGGAATAACTGTAAATACTACTTTATCTGTATTTGGACCTACATCTCTTACTTCAATAACGTTTTTTTCTTCTAATGGCGCAACTGGTTGCGCTATTATCATAGCTTCTGCAAAAATCTTATCGACAGTAGTATCCCCACTATCTAAACTTCCAGCAGTTGTGTAGCTATGAGCAAATTTGGATAATTCATCCATTAGTATCACCTTTTTTAGTTTTTTTTATTTTATCACATAACCTCTTGTTTTGGCATTAATTTCTGCAAGTTTATCCAATTGATCAGGCTTACTCATCTTACTGAAATCTTTTTCTTCATCAACTGGTGCCAAATGCTCTGTAGGTTTTGTTGTTCCTTCTGGCTCTGTAGCCATCTTAGACATCATCTGATACCCTGTTTTTCTGCCTATTTCCCCTAATGCAGATTCACTCATTTTAGATGTCAGATAATGTTCTTTTAAACGTAAACTTTGTTCTTCGTTCAGTCCTCTAAATTTAGATACTAATTCAACAGTTTTGTTTAAAGTTTTAGCAAATGAGTCTGCTTTAAATTTACTAAGGTTTTTAGATATCTCTTCATTTTGGCCCTCTAATTTCTTTATCTTTTGGCTCATTTTACTTATTTTCAAATCTTTTTCATCAAGATTGTCCTTATATCCCTCACAAACTGCAACTAGTTCTTTAAACTTAGATTCCTCTTCCTCTTCTGAATCGGTTGATTTCTCTTCTTCTCCTTCATCATTATCTTCTTCTTTAGTTTCTTCTTTGGTCTCTTTCTTCTCTTCTTCATCTTTCTTCTCTTCTTTCCCCTCATCGGTTTCTTCTGCTTCTTTTTCTTCCTTAGATGATTTTTTTTCTTTAGATTTTTTCTTTGAGGTATCTTTTTCTTCTTCTTTTTCCTCATCGCCTTCTTTAGTTTCTTTAGTATCTTTCTTTGGTTCTTCTTTATCTGTTTTTTCCTCTTTAGTTTTTTCTCCTGCTACATCATCAGCAGTTTCTTCTCCATCCTCAGAAGATTCCATAGATTCAACTACCTCTTCAATATCTTGTATTAAATAACTTATCTTTTTAACACTGAATGATATTTCATCATCAGGTTTTTTATTAGTTGATTTTTCTTTTAGGGTTTCTATTATTGATTTTAATTTATCCATTGAATCACTTTCAAATTTACTTATTGATGCTTTCATTATTTTTCCTGATTTAGTTATTTTGTCAGTTTTTAAATATTTTTTAGCAACAGCTTTAAGCTTTTTCATAGCCATAGCCCTCTGAGAAGGACTTAAATCTGTTTTTCGTTGAACTATCATTACTATGGCGTTTCTTAAATGTGGAATATCCACTTTCCCATCAACATCTTTATATGGCAATTTTCTTATCGTTTGATCGCCTTGTTTAAATACTACAGCAAATGCTGAATCAGGTAAATCTTTTTTAAGTGCATTAGACCATTTTTTAAATTTACACATTTTTTTCATTTTCTCAACTCCAGCAGCATTTTTTAGATTATTTAATCCAATCCTCATCTTTTCCAAATCAGATTTCATCCTGCTTTCTTTAATTTTTGATAATGTACTCTTGAATTTATCTTTTGCTTCAGTAATAGCACTTGTTTTATCTTTTTTCTTATAGTCATCATTATGAGCAATCATTTCATCAATAAACCCCTCTTCTTTAATTTCTGATCCAAATAACCATGTTTCATCAGCCATTAATTTCAATATATCCTTTTCACTTTTACCTGTCTTATTGACATATTCCTGAGCTAATAGATTATTGATACTTTCCATTATTTCTGATTGGTCTTTCATTTCTTCAGAATCGCCAATAACAATGCCCCATGCATTATGTATCATGTATGTTGCATTATCCTCTGCTAACACTTTATCTGTAGCAAGAGGGATATATGATGCCATGCTTGCAGCCATACCAACAATCCTTGCTTCAGTCTTACCCTCATAATTACGGATAGCATTGAATATCTCAACACCTTCAAAAACAGATCCTCCTGGAGATGCAATCTCAAATATTACATTTCGACCTTCTGCTTTTTTTAATTGATCATTAATTGAATCAACTGTAACATCCCATCCAATCTCTCCTTTTATTGGGATTATAAATTCTCCATTTTTCATATTATCATCAGGAACATTAGGGGTTTCTTCTTCTACTTCTTCTGCTTCTTTATCAAATTTAGATATTTTTTTTGTTTTTTTCATTTTTCTTATTCCCCCTTTTTACCTGCTAAAGCTTTTCTTGCTGAAGCAATATCGGCTCCGAACATACCAATCTTATCTCCTTTGAAAATAACTCCATAAGCTCCACTATTATTTGTGAATATACCTGCTTCTTTTGAACCTTCAACCAATTTATCTGTTGCATCTAACATTTTATTCCTCCTTTCTGGATTTATTCATTGATTTATCCTGTAAACTTGTACTTCCAGGACCTTGTAATTCTGAATAATTATCTGTTGTTGAAGATTGCAAATCTCCTTTTAAATATTTTTCAGCGCATGCTTTACCATTAAGCTCTTTCTCTGCATTTTTAGGCATTTCTGCTTCTTCCATCTTTATCCCATACCTGGTGTGATCTTCTTCGCTGCTTTTTTACCTGTGGGAAAAGTTCCTACTTGCGGCATCTTTGCTGCCTCTTTTTCTTGAAGATCTGCTGAAGGAGTAGCTCCTTCTTTTTTAAGGTCCATTTCTGGATTAACTGTTTCTCTCATATTAATTACCTCCATTTCTCGCGAATAGTTGTGCAGAATCAGTTAGGAAGCGCGTGCAACGTACTAACCAACTCTGCACGTGCTTCAATAAATATCGCGAATATGAAATTAAGCCATAATAGCCATCTTATTTCCTTCTATATGGCCCTTATCAACTATTGAAATAATATGTGGTCTGATATTTGTCTGATAAACCTTGCCCTGGTCATAAATCCTATTCCAGCCAAATTCTGCTGAAACTTCTAAAGATTTTCCTCTCTTTTCCATTATATATGCTTGGTACGCTAAATCCCTATTTATTATCTCTCCAGGTGTAACAATCCACATATCACCATTTTTAAGTTTAAGATAAGGCTTACCAAAGGTATAACCTTTTCTATCCGAAATTTTGTGATCAGTAGGATCCTTACTTTTATCATGGAAATCAATTATTGGAAGATTGCTCCATTTTTCAAGAGATTCTTCAAGATCATCTCTTTTTATGAAACCATCCCTATTCTGACCCTCACATAATATTGCTAATTCAACACGCATGGGAATTGTTATATCCAAATCGCTCTTGATAGCATCTGAAAATTTAGAAAAATCTGTTAAGATAATCTGCCCAACAAATTTACTTATGCTATTTGCCGCTATCCTTGCTTTTATCCCCTCGCCTAATATCATCGTTTTAAAAGAATTAAATCTTCCAGCTTCTTTTTGCGTAAGATGTATGAATTTTCCATCTTTAGGATTATCAATTTTATTTAGCTTATACCCTTTTTCTTTAGCCCATTTTCTAGCAGATTTAATATCAAATTTTTTCTTTGAGAATAATAAACTTTGGATTATAACTTTTTTCTTTTTTATTTTTTCCTTAAATTTAGAAAATTCGTGATTTATTTTTATTGAATTAAATCTAGAATTCAATACTTCTTTATCCATTTTTAAAGTTTGAGATTCCATTTAGGTATATCTTTTATATATACTAGCATTACTTATATTTAAACATTTCTAAAATTTTTGTCTAATTCATCAATTATTGGGTGTTTTTGCATAATTTTGGCTACTTTATCATGGGCGATTTTTATTTTATCTTTGGGTGCAAAAGGCTTTTTATAATCCATGGCATTATGTAATTTAACATGAATATATATCAATATATTTTCGCTTAATTTACTTAAATATTTATCAGTTAATTCTAGATTATATATGTGATTGTTTATCCGCTCTAATTCTTTTTCTGAAGAATACTTTTTTAATTCTTCAAATTTTTTATTTAAATCCATATTACTTCTCTTTCTTCTTGGGTTCTTGTTTTTTCCTATCTTTCTCTTCTATCTTTTTCGGTGGTTTTTCTTCAGCTTCTTTTTCATCTTTTTTTAAATCATCAACCTGTTTATCAATATCTTTATCATTTCCTTTCTTTACTGAAATCAATTTTTGTTTGGTGGATATCAATTTAAGCATTCTCTTTTCTTCTTTTTCAATATCTTCATCCATTATATCTAATTCCATACTCCTCTCAACCAAACTTTTTACTTTTCTTGAAAGAAGGGCCAATACTTTTTCATCACCAATATCAGTCCATATTTCAGCCGCATTAGATAGATTTCTAATTGATAATGTGAATTTAAGATCTCGTTCTCTTTCAGTATCTATATCATCTGGTGGCTGTTTAAATTTAAATTTTGGGACTATCATATCTAATTGTTCTAATGTCAATTCAGGCCATTTTACCTGGCATGCCTTATAAAATCCATCATTCATGCTTACTTCTATTGTTAATTCATCTGCTATAAAATCTTCATACATATCTTTTCTCATCTCCTGGATTGTTGCTTTATTTGTTGTTGTTCCATCCTGTGAAAGCAAAGGCATAGGTATTCCCAGCCTAATAGCAATAAGCCGCATATAAATTGGGTGTATCCTATCAAATTCAGTTATTCCAGGAACTATATTCTTAAGTTCTATTCCTTCTGGCAATACTACTACACTATCTTTTTGTATATTAGCTAATGTTTTAGCATATGCTTGCATTTTTTTTATATCTTTAAATGGAGTATTTGAAACCCATTTATTGAATCCAAAATTGACCATAGTTTGAGCGCATGCTTTCTCCATATTAAGAAGATATTTTATTGTTAAATGTAAGAATTGGACTAGGGATATACCTAATGGTTCGTCACCAATCCTATCAAACATTAATTGCATGACAGATTTTTGATCTATTTCATCACCAACTGGCACTAATGGGCCTGCTGATTTTTCCTTAAGTTGGGGATTTGTCCGAGTATTCACATATTCTCCAGCATAAGGTTTATAGTTATCCTCTGATCTTTCAGGATATTTTTTTGTTAATTGAGTATATTTAGATATTTTCTTTGTCTTTGGATCTATCCTCATTTTACCTGCAAGATATCCCCTATCCTTTTGTTGAACTTCTCCCCAATCAATGCCTGCCCCTTTAATCTTAGAGGGATATAGTGCTGGTCCGAAGAAAATCGGATGCTGAACTTCAAATCTAAGAATCTCAGTATTACTCTTATTTGGCTGTAAAACTACAAAAGATGTCCCAAACCTATATGCTTCTTGTGAATAACTTTTCAAGAAAAGTGGACCGCCTGAATTATAAGTTATTTTCTTACAATAATCAGCAGCTTTTTCAGCTAATTCAGTAAATTTAAGTTTTGCTCCATCATCAAAATCAATCTCTTCTTTACCATTATATGGATTTTTTATAATATTGCTTTTTAAATCCTCATCAATAAGCTTAATCATCCTATTAACCTTTAATTCTATCCCCCTTGGAAGTGCAGGATGCATCAAAAGATATTGCGGAATATCAAAAGGAGATATTCTCTTCAAACCAATAGCTTCCATACCACCTAAAACAATAGGATTAGGTATAGTCTGTGATTTAAGATCTTTTACATCTAAAGCAAATTTACTTAATTCTTCTATTGTATCTGGAGATAATTTTTTTGCTAATTCATCCAATTTCGTTAATCTTTTTTCTTTTTTTTTCATTTTGTTTCGCCTCTTGGTCTATCCCTTGTAAATCTTTTGAGACAGTCATAGTGATATTGAAGGAAGTCTCCTTCTGGTTCAATTTGATAAATTACATCTTTATTAATGAACCTACAACAATCTCTTTCTCCTATAATCGGACAGGCATGTCTAACTTGACCATCAATAGCTAGTTCAATTTCTTGTTTAACTGTATCATCAATACAAGCCTTAATCTCTGCTTCTTTTCCTTCGTTCATTGGCTTCGCCTTTTAGGATAGAATATTCATTGCAATATCCTGCTACATTAAAGCCTTCAAGAGCATAATTTCTTAATGCTTCTTTTAGCATTGTCTCCCACATTCTTTCTGGATTTTCACGATACTTTTCTAAGATAGTTTCAATATGACCTTTTTGAGGCAATCCTAGTTCTTTGTCTCCTAATCTGTTTCTTGCAACGGGTGGACTTATGTCTAGTAAATCTGCAATGTTATACTTATTTAGTGGTCTATCCATTTATAACCTGTTTTTCTATTATTAGATTTTGTGGTTTTTGTTTGTTTATCTTTTTTCTTAATTCTACTCTAGCAAGATAATCTTCTTCAAAAGTTTTTATTTCTGCTATTGGGTTAGTTTTATTTATTGGATTAAAACAAGTCTTTATTACACCATGTATTTCTATGCAAACCTTCTCTGTTTTGTTTCCGTCTTTGATTATAACTCTTGTGAAGTTTGAAAATTCTAAAAAGTCTGCATTCGGCTGTGGCTCTATATATTCTTCCCCTATGATTTCTTCTTCATATAAATTCCAACCTGACTTACAGTTTTTATATCTAGTAGAAGCTGAGATATTCCAATAGCATCTAGTCGAAAAATTTTCTGCATTTGGCTTACTTAGTTTCCAACAAAGCATTCCTATTCCTAAATCATCACAGTTATAAACCTGATAATCTTTAGCAGTATCCTCAGAGACAAAATAACTTATTCCACTAACTAATAAAACAATTATTACTCCAACTGTTAGTTCTGTTTTATCCATTAATCATCAACTCTTACTATGTTTATATGAGCTGTATCTTTATGAGTACCAAAAGTTTGATGTGTTATTAAAGAAACGCTTGTATCATCTGATATGAATTGTAGTTTTATTTTGTCTCCTACCGATAATCTTACTAAATCTCCTCCATGAGAAATAATCACATCGGCATTTTGTTTCTTTGAATCTTCTTCAAGAAGAGTACCATCCACTTCTATACCATTGACTATAACTCTTCCCAAAATATGAGCACTAGGAGAAGCAGCAGAGTCTTCAAATTCAAGGAAATAAGAAATCTCATAGACTCCATCATCATTTATAGTAAAAGTATCATTTGTTGCATCATTATAAGTATGGTCAATTCTTTTTTTTGGAGTAGATTCTTCATGGTCAAATGTTACATTATACCAAACTCCACCTACAACAACAGGAATAGAATTATTAGTGTGTGCGCTTACGTAAGCTAATTTAAAAATGTTATCTGCTGTGAAGTTTTTACTACAGCTTCCATTTCCATCTATTTCTAAAGTTGATTGAGGAGTTGTAGTTCCTATGCCAACGTTGCCTAAAAATGTTGCATCTCCCTCGCTTAAAGTTAAAACATAATGACTACTTGAATCTCCTAATCTTAAATCTCCTTCTTCTGCAACAAAAAACAAATCTGTATTTGCACTTGAACCATCTCCTATATATCCTGTTCTATTCCAAACACCTCCATCAGTTCCTCCAAATTCTATATAAGCAGTAGTTGAAGAATTTGTAGCTCCTGAATCCCTAAAACGAAAAATAGGTGCTGAGCCAAAAACTTCAAAA
>SDBU01005196.1_pt1 | contig 15683 bp, 13 predicted proteins | sample 2277071 | NCBI WGS metagenome assembly SDBU01 (sample SAMN10397929, study PRJNA504765) | marine sediment metagenome | isolation source: marine sediment core GS08_GC12, 126 cmbsf | place: Arctic Ocean: Gakkel Ridge, Loki's castle | collected 2008
CTCGTTTAACTCCGCAGGACTCAACTGGCGGCCATCAGCAAGCAGCTTGACCGCTTTCATCACTATCTCGGCCCGGCGACGGATGAACGCGTCAAAGTCATTCTTGAGTTTTTCGGTCTTCAGTTCTTCGGAAAGCCCCTCGTAGCCTCCATTGGCAAGTTCGCGAATCGGGATCAGATGAGATTGAAGCCGCTCTCTCACTATCTCTTCCGAAGTCCATTCGTATCTATCTTTCATGTATTTTAGCGGGTCTTTGTGGCCAATTGAAATATTGGTTTTGTCTGAGATCAGTGCGCAATTCAGCGCCAAGAAGCTGTTGATTCCCGCCTCCTTAAGCAAAGCATCCGGATAGATATGATGGTAGTGGCGTTTTTCGATACTGTTCGTATCCATACGTTCGCCGGTCGAGAAGTCCAAAGCCCCTAGACGACACCCCACTGCAAGAATCGCGCGCCCCCTGATGGTAGCACGTTTCGGCCATTCAGCGGTCAGAAGTTCTTCTGTTTCCACCAGCGAGTGGTCTTTGAAGATGGGAACATCATCAATGCCGAACCTGACACCGTCATCCTTGCTTTCCCGGCGTACCACTTTGCTCAGAGCGACAAAATCAGAATAGGCATGGGTGGCCGCGGAATTCTCGTAGCGGTCCGTAAAGAAAGAATGCCAAAGGTATTTCTTCAGCAGAATTTCGTCCTGACCTCGCTTATCGCCGGATTCCGGTATATCCGCGTAAAGAGCGGCTATGACGGCCAGTACCGCATTGGTGGGCAGACGTTGCCTGTCATAGATACCTTCGTTTTTCAGAAACTCCGCCATCTTGCTCAAGCCGCGTTCCATGACATCCCACTTATCCACCATGACCCGCTTGTCCATGTCCCAGGCACCACGCTGATTAGGTAGCGCATTCTGCAGGAGCGCCGAAGTGGTCAGAATCATGTCTGACAGTTCGGAATACCTAGCGACATTCGGGTCTTTGTCATCCAGGGCATCCTGTAGATCGTGAAGCGACTGTCCCATAACGTTTTCCACTTCCGCGACGATAATGTCATAGGTAGAGAGCGGTTTGCTGTTGGTGTTCATGTTGACAAACACGCTCAGCGCCACGCTCTTCTCGGTCTGCGAGGGAAGGGACAGGTAAGGCAGGTTGTAGTTAGCGACAATCGCGCGCAGATCCTTTATCTTGTCACTCACACTTTTCTTGAAATCGTAGAATGCCATAAGCTCATCTTTGCCGCCATCCGGCTCCAATGCCGTGGTTGCCTTTTCCAGCCAATCATCGATCTCGCTCTGCATGTCTTCCGGTTTCAGCAGATGGGTAGGGATAAAACCTCTTTCCAGACACTGGGCCGGGACATCGCACCATAGCGGATACTTATCACCGTTCTTCTTAATGTAGCGCCCCCGGAAGAAGACCGACATATCATCGCGGTATTCATCCTTGTCGTAATTGTCGAACTGCTCGATGTAGATGAAGTAGGTTTCCCACTCGTAGTTGTTATGAAACGCCCGCCACAGAGCGGTCAGCCGCTGTTGGCCGTCAAGCAGATGCTCATAGATACGACCGCCGTTACCAGGTGCAGTTTCCAGAAAACGGGAGATGAACTTCTCCTGCTCTCCGATTTCCAGCACTAGCGTTATTCCCAACGGCAGGTTGCGAATAACAGTCTCTATCAGGCTGCAGATGCGATGACGATCCCACACCTCAAAGCGCTGAAACCGCGGCAGTTTGATCTCACCGCGCTTTATCTTCCCGTACCAGTCTTCCAGTTTTCGGTTACGTGCCTCCATCATTTGGCTCCAGTTATTGTTATCATTATCAAATGGGATCCTCTTGTGCCCCCGAATACTACACGCTGCGTCCCATATCCCTCTTCTTACATATAATAGTTTCGAAATGAGCGAACGGGTAGCGAAATCTCCTGCTTTCCGTGCATCCCGATCATACAGCCCGGTCTGATTTTCGCCCAGTATCCCCGGTCCATTGGGTGGCTAGGCCGATCTCTGTTTATGCATCGCTAACTCAATCCTAAATCGTAGAGACGATTACCCTTGAGGACCACCAGCCAATCTGGCCCCGAACAGATCCCAACCCTATAGCATCTAATTGGTCGATAGGATCATTTGTTCATCACACTTTTGGTTAGCGCAGCGGTATTCCCTTGTCTTCTGTACATACTCAAGGATATTTCCGCACCCAGAGCAAGAAACCGCCGAGCGGATACCTTTGACAGAATCGAAAAACCTTTGAATCTAAGAAATCTCGGCTTTTCTGCCACTTTTCACACGGTCTGGCGAAACGTTATGCTGCCTCAAAATTGTCTAATCCCCGATGATGAATACAATAAACAAAAAATGGGATAGAAGGGGTGCGGAGAATGCAGCAAGAGAGAACGTTGCAGTGCAGGCATCAATTTGATTTGGCGATGGCAAACAGATTAAAGGAATTGATTCTTAATTTGGATAATGGCCATCAAGCGATCTTGCGAGCCAACGATATTGATCCTTCTCAATATTCGCTGCTATTGAACAGCGCTATCCAATCAATCCGAGGAACGTTATCGGCTGACTATTCTGAAAAGGCAAGATACCTTGCTGCAATTCTTGATGATATGCAGGACAAGGATATTATTCGCACTTGGGAATTCCAAGGTGGTGGTGGGCGTAATGATTACCGGGTTGAGCTAGCCAATGGCAGACTCGTTGCGATTGAGATGAAAGGTTGCCCTGATGGGAACAATATGAATATTTGGGAACGACCATCATGGGCGGATGAATTCATCATTTGGTCCCAATGCCCAAACTCACTGGCAAACGAACCGGGACGAGGTGTATGGAGCGGCATCAGTACACGATTGATGACAAAGGTGGTCGTTGAACAGGTGTTGGTGGACGCGTTGGTGTTTTCTGATGGAAGATGCGGATCTTCTGTCCGCAAATGCCCCAAGCATTATGGAAACGATGCCGTCCTCCGACAGAAAGCCACTGACATTATTGGAGACAACAATAGCAGAGTTTTGCCGACGCCGTGCATATTCTTGTTTCCCAGGACTATCCCACATAGCAGGACAAACCCCAATCCCCCAACACACGATCTATCCACGTGTCAATTTTCTAAAGCAATACTGAAAGCGTTCAATGTACCGAACAATGAAATGCAAAATGAGGTGCATTGGGTTCGAGTTGATTTGAGAGCAAATGAAACCGCGGAGTATAAGCGGACAAAGGTGGGATGGGGATTGTCAAATGAAGAACCTGATGTAGAAGGCAAGTGGGTGAAGATCAAGAGAGAATGATTGATAGAACAGGCGTTCTATGCTATCATGTATGTACGTTTTCTCAATTCCTGATGCCTGATAAAAAGTCGGTATGAACTAATGACATTCACCCTATCTGAGTATTTCGCCGGAATAGGTCTCGTAAGAATGGGATTTGAGCAGGCAGGATGGAAAGTCCTGTTTGCCAATGATTTCTCCCAAAAGAAGTTCGAGATGTATAAGGACTTTTATCCCGATTCTAACGATCATTACTTGCTATCAGATATCTTCGAATTAGATCCACGCTCAATTCCTTCAACCACCCTTGCAACTTGTTCATTCCCTTGCATTGATCTCTCATTAGCAGGGAATCTCGACGGCATTAATGGCAAGCATTCAAGCGCTTTCTGGGGATTCGTCCAAACCTTAAAGCGAAAAGGGGTTGATGCTCCGAAAATAATCGTAGTTGAAAACGTGCCCGGATGGCTAAGCTCCAATGGGGGAGAAGATTTCCGAATAGCAGTTAGTGCTCTCAACGCGCTAGGTTATGCTTGCGATGTTATTGTTCTCGACGCGCTCCGTTTTGTTCCGCAGAGCCGAAAGAGAGTATTTCTTATCGGCGTAAAGGATTATCAACATCAGGATAATCCGAACAGGCTCTTAGAACGATCGTCGGCGTTGTCAACAAATAGGCTAAAGTCGGCCCTTGTAAAGAATCAAGACCTGAAATGGATATATCTCGATATTCCTGAACCTCCAGAAAAACGCACATCGGGCCTGAGAGAACTAATCGAGAATGTTTCATCAAAATCTGATTTTTGGTGGGATGAAGAAAAAGTGTCAAAGCACTTTAATATGATGACCGAATCCCATAAAAACCGAATTGCCACACTCAGAGATGCTCGAAAGTATTCATATCGAACATTCTATCGGAGGAAACGAAACGGGATTGTCCAAGTTGAAGTTAGAAAAGGAGATACTGCAGGATGTCTCCGAACAGCGGTTGGAGGGAGCAGCAAGCAATTTATCGTTAAAGCAGGAAAAAAACAGATCTTTATGAGGAACATGACGCCCAGGGAATATGCGAGACTTCAGGGTGTCGATGATAAATATCAGATCTCTGTTCCAACTAATCAAGCACTAACCGGGTTTGGAGATGCCGTCTGTGTTCCTGCAATAACATGGATTGCAGAAAAGGTTATTAATCCTCTGGTAGTTGAAATTCAAAAGCGGTTTCTTGGCTATAGAAGGTCCGATTCAATAATTCGCCAATTTTCTGAAGATCGCTTCTCTGTTTTAATTGATGCTCCCAAATCCTGATTACTCTCCATCCCTTATTGATTAATTCGCGCGTGACAAATTTGTCTCTCTCCACATTTCTTTGTATTTTTCTGCTCCAATAATCAATGTTTGTCTCGGGCAATGGGCGATTGCAATGCGGGCACGCGTGCCAAAAACAACCATCAACAAATATAGCAATTTTCATATCTTGAAATGAAAAATCAGGATTTCCAAACGCATCTTGTGGATGCATCTTCCAGCCAGAGATTCCTCGACCTGCCAAGTAGGCTCTTAGCCTTCTTTCGGGCCTGGTTTTCGAGGACTTTACTGCCCTCATTGTTCGTTTTCTATCTTCAGGGGTTAAATTATCGGGCATATATTAATTATATCGGTGTTGGAAGAGCAGCATAACAATTATTAGGCATCGCTTAGAATCGCAAAGCTTCAATAATCCTGTAGGCTATTTCTTTATATGCAACATCCGGAAGTTCAATCCTCCTGGAGTGGTCATATGGGCTTCCAAAATCAGGATCAGCAAATTGCATACCGAGCAGGTCAAATGGATGGTCATACCGAGGAACGATCCACCAATGAACGTGTGGGTTCGGCGGATTTTCACGATAGGCGTGATTCATATAGCAAGACCAATTGAACAGAGTTGAATTAAATGCAGAGCGCAATGCGGCTTCTAATGCTTTTACAAGAGTAAACCAATCGGAGTGTTCGGCAGTTGTTAACCCACTAAGTTGAGGTTCATGCCTTAGAAGGTGCAAGACACATCTACCCAACAGGGCTTGGTTTGGGGCGAGGACAACCCTCCAATAATTAGTTTGATAGATAAACTTGTGGTCCGAGTTTCCAGAATCCCAAGAACAGATTTGGCAGGTCATACTATTGCCCTAAAGAACCTTCAATATTCCAAAAGGAGCGATGCCTAACGGCTTCGAGCTGAGGCGCCGGGGTTCAGTCCATCGCTTGTAATTACGGCAGCCCATACCATACAGCTTGATGGAAAGGATTAGAACTAGGACTCCAAAAGATTCTCAATAGTGACTTTCAACAACTCCCCAGGGATGAAACCTGGAATGTCCTCGTACTCGTTGCCGGATTGCTTATTAAATTCGCTCTGCTGGCATTTCAACGCCCACGGCCTTAGGGCGAACAGGGCGAAGAAGCTCTTGACCGAGACGATTCTATTATCATAGGCAAGCTCTCTACCGTGCAGAATTCCATTTCGATATGGAAAACCAATTGGATGACTTCGCGTCTTGTGTTTTGGTTTACCGGTCTTCTTTGCAAGAGCCTTCAGTCCAGACTCATGACCGGCTACACTGTCTTTGATTTCTAATGCACTGGCTTTCCCAAAGAATGATACTTTATTGGTGTCGTAGGCAAGCCCATCTATTTGTGCCAGGACTACTGGAATACAAGCATGATACCTTTCGTGCCCGTGGTCCTCATACGCTAAATTGAACAATCGTTCTCTGCCAGCTTCTTTCCAGACCCATATTGCTCTCATTTTGCGGCCATGAAGTTCGAAGTATTCATCATCAAATTGGTCGCATAAATACTCTTCGGCCTTTTCCATACTTTGCTTTTCATAAATACTAAGCGCCTGTTCCATCAAGTTTGTGGACAGATCCTCCGTTGCGATCCATCCTCGCTGAGCAAAGACGTCATTGAATCTATCAGGCAGAGTAATATGCCTGCTCGTCTGTTGCATGACAAATCCTATTTTCTCTGCTAGGTCAGGATCCAGACCAATATTCAGACCGAGCAAGTATTGATTGAGTTGCTCAAGAGCTTGGGCATCGGCGAGGATCTTCTGAAAGCTTTCGCCATTCGAGATATTAGACATGGGCAATCCTTGCGGTCGTCAATTCGCCTGGTGTCAGATGCAAGGCCGGCTAACGGACCGCGCATAAGCCGCACGCGGGTTTCGCAGTAACACCACCCGCGAACCAAAACGCTGCAAAACCAGGACAAGCATATTCAAGCGCTTGGGCTGTGACTTCCCTCGGCGTTCTATCCTTTTTTAATTCAACAATAACTGTATCGCCATTGATATCAAGGCAAAGAAGATCGATCACGCCCCCAAAATCCGTTTCAACTTGTCGTCCAAGTACAAGGAGATTGGGGGAGAGAATTGAAATATCCAACTCTATCCATGACTCGAGTCGTTCTTCTAGCTTCAACGAGGATGACGCAATTTCCTCAAGGGTATCACCCTCAGTAAGACACCAGAGCCTGATTTCCTCAGTCACATTCACTCTCCTTTATACTGGGCGCTCAACGGTTTTGAGCTCAACAGCCCCGCTAGTACCTCCTCTTCCATTTTTAAAATTCCCCTTCCAATTCATCGTTAGCAAATCGCGTAGCCCGCGGGATCGGATGCACCAAGAGAGGTTATGCTGTTTTCTTCTTTAAGGATTAGTCAGGAATTAAGATCACTCCATGCTTCTAATTCGTTGCGGATAACATAGAGTTGAGTTGAATAGTCTCCAGGATAGCTATTTTTCGCACTCTTCACAATTTCCTTGACAGTTTCATGGGGCACGTCTTCTGCTTCAATCGACTCAATTTGCTTCCATGCGTCAGCTTGATTGCGAGCGACATAGTGTTGAGTTGAAAAATCGTATGGATACTCGGCTCGAGCCCACTTGACAATTAGAGCAATAATTTCTTCTGGAACCCCTTCTGGATTAAGGCTCTGAACCTGATACCAGGCTTTCGTCTGATTATTAATTACATATCTTTGGGTGGAGTAATCATCAGGATGGTCACCAGCCGCGCTCTCTCGTATCTTTGCAACGACCTCATCCGGAATCGATTCATCAGAGGTCGCCTTGTCGACTTTGGAAACGCTGGGAACACTCTCAACCGATGGTTCCTCTAAGTCCATAGAAGCACTGATCTTCGCCAACGCATTTTCATAGTTTGGGAATAGATCAACCCAATGAAGCTTCTTTAAGCGATCATGCTGGGGCTCAGAGTCATCAATACGGACCGGAATAACGTAGATGCTGTCTGGTGGGAATTCGTCCAAGACTTCCAGTGCAGCTCGAAGCTCTTTCTGGACATATCCACGCTTGCCAACCGAATTCTCTGAGATCAATGCAATAAAGAATGACGATTTTCGTATCGCCTGCTTAATTGCCCTCTCCCAATCTTGACCAGGAAGAATTGCCTCCTTGTCAAGCCATGGCTCAGCTCCCAATTGGATTAAGTCTCTATAGATTCTCCTTGCAGCCTCCTCATCTTCCCGAGCATAGCTAATGAAGACTTGCATTGTTCCACTCACTTTCATGACCTTGATGTGTACCGCCCCATGACGCCTCGATCTCAGCGGCCGGGATTTTCAACAGCGGCGCCCGCGCTTCGTGGCCATCATACAGCTTCAAGACTTAACCAACCAACATCCCCTGTCCGCTACAGCGAGAGACTGTGTAAAAAGTCCGATTTTTCCAGCGACAACGGGACAGCGCCCCACATTTTATGCACTCGGCCCGAATTTACGGGAACTGACCATTGTTATTAAGCGTTTAGTCGCGTTTATCACCCACCAATAATTTTTTCGCTGACTTTTCACACAGCCTGGCGAGTTGTTAGGGGTGGCTAGGCGGAGCCCCCACTACAGGGAGTTGAACTTACTCCACCCATCAATGTAGTTCTGAACGAAGATTAGCTGTGTGGCATAGTCACCCGGATCGCTGTCTGACGCTGCTTTCTTGCTTTCCTTGACAATCTCATGTGGAACATATCCAGGGTCTAGTACCCTAAGCTGTCTCCAAGCATGCACTTGATTTCGTGCGAAATTCAATTGCGTGGAGAAGTCATTCGGGTGCCGCTCCTGAGCAAGCTCAATAATCCTGGTGCATATTTCCTCCGGAACACCGCCCGGATCGAAACTCTGGATTTGACGCTAGGCTTGGACCCGGTTCTTGATTTCATATATGCGAGTGGAGTCATCGTCAGGGTGGTCAGCAGCTGCCTTCTTACGTATTGAGATGAATACGTGGTCCGGGATGACAATCACAACCTCTGATCGTGAGCAAAGCACTCGAGAGTGATTCTCGGGTTCCTTGTCTGGGACTTGTAGATCCATCGCTTCACAGATCCTCGCGAGTCCATTGTCATATGACAAGAACAGATCAACTCTGTGCAACTTTGAGAGTTGTTGGTGCTGAGGCTCTGAATGGTCTAATCGGACCGGAATTACAAAGATGCCGTCAGGTGGAAACTCACCTAGCAGATCAAGTGCCTTGCGCAATTCCTTTTGAACGAATCCGCGCTTTCCTACAGAGTTCTTTGAGAGCAATGCGATGAAGTATGAGGACTTCTCAATCGCCTTGGAGATGGTCAACCCCCACTCTTCACCAGCGCGGATCCTCTCTTTGTCCATTCAAGAATTTGCACCGAGTCGCTGAAGGTCTCCGTATAGTCTGGTCGCAATCGCCTCATCTTCTCTGGCGTAGCAGATGAAAACTTGCATTCCGCACCTCGAATAATGCTCTACCAAATGTCCGCGCCCTAACGCTTGGAGCTCATCGTCCCGGTATGACTCCAAACGAATTCAAATACTCCAGCGCACCGAGTCCGATGCAGCGACTTGTTAGCTGGCACTCATTTTTTCAATTGGCTCCTACCAGATCAAGGCGAACTCGCTCATACTTGTCCCTCAGAAGAGCAATCATGTTGGCGCCTCTCGATGCCTTCCCGAGGTCCTGCTGATCAAACACCACTATCACCAATCCTCTATCTTGAAATACTTTGAGTTGCTCCCTCTGGGAATACCGAGTTTGGCCCTGCCCAGAGATGCCTTGCCTTGAGAAAATTATGCCGAAGCGCGCCTTGACGGAGTCCAACACTCGGCAGAACTTAGCAAAGCTAGAAAAGCCTACGGGCGAGCCCCAATCTTTACACTCACACACAAAATATCGGCCAAATTCAGACCTAAAGTCGACATCAGGACCTTCTAAGGCACAGACGATATCATAATCAGTAGATCCTGTACGTCTTCTGCGAGCGGTTCTGCATCCTGGAATGCAAGAAAGCAGGTATTCCCCAAGCCTCTCGAGTGTCTTTCCTGTTCCATCGCCAAGATTTGCTAGGAGTTCTTTGACGTAAAGGGTATTGGAGTTGTAAATTGATGTCTCATTTGGCGAAGGTATTTCAACTTGCCATTTATTATCGATTTCCTGAAGGAGCCACTCGGGGAATTGACATTCTACGGGATTTGATTGGGAGAGTTTATAGAACTTCCTGACATACGATCTTGCTTCGCTATCAGTTAAACCGTGTCTACTATATAGACGCGGATATGAACCCGTTTGGATTGGATCAACATTGCCGGACATCGTAACTGCATCTTCGGCAAGTGTAAGCATTAGGTATCTCTTAGCGAGACAACTATACCCGAGTGCCTCATAGCAGTCTGCTATCCATACTAGAGGCATGCCTTTATGTATTCTATTCTTTGATCTTAGTTGCAGCTTTATGAAATGCTCGTACATTGCGGAGTATATAAGAATGGCGTCATACCATCTCTGCTGAGAGCGATAGAGCAGGCCGAATCGCTCCCAAGCTTGTCTCTGTCTTGTGCCATATTGCGCGACCAACTCAGCAGAGAAATTTGATCTGAGTTTTTTTGCGAGTACTGGTGCGCCCCCTGGATCTTCAATGAGCTTCATCCACGCAGGCCGAACCATTTGCCTGAGTTCAATTAGCCAATCAGGTTCATTGTTTTGAGTAGCCATCCTCAGATTGTCCTTTTGGAATAATGCTAGCTAACGGCTCCGAGATGAGCAGCGCCGATAATACCCGCGCTTATCTTCGCACATCCTAATCACCGAATCAAATCTGAATTGAGTTGTTAGTCGCTAATTAAATACACACGATAGCCATGGTGCATTGCGGCTAAGTAGTTGAACGATGCCAATTGTCGCACAAAGGTTTCTGCATCATCATCGCTGAGCCCAGATTTTTTGGGAGGAGGTAGAATCAATGCACGATCAATATCCAACATTGGAAGAAGCCCATCGGCAATTATGCGTCACTCTGCAGGAATGACATGCAACTGGTCATTTGAGCGGAATTTGAATGCCGGAACGAGTCTGGGCTTCGACGACAGTGCGACTTGTATCTCGGACCTTTGTGCCAGATAAGATCTCGTCTTCTCAGACTCCTGCGGTGTGGGAGGTGGCTTTATTGCAATGTCAACCAAATAACGCGCCATAAGCTCGTCGGCTCGATGCAGCTCATTTCCCTCTGATAGCAACTTTTGCCACTCCATGTGGGTCAATTCTGCATCCAACTCTCCATCTCTAAGCATAATTTGAAACATTGTCTCCATCCCAACAGGACTCAATCGAAAGCGACCTGACTGACAAGGGAATAAAGGAAGATAATCACCAACAAGCTCGTGCACTTCACCAATAACACGAATATCGTATGTCGTATGCTCTCCAATGTTGGGCGGCTAACGTCGAAGCCCACCCGCGCGACGCTGCATGCGTTGAGACCCCCAATCCAAACGCAGAAGCTGAAACGAACGTCGATACAACGCGCGGCTAATAGCCGCTTCGGGTCCAGCTCATGATAGCCGCTCTCTTCAGATTTTCTTGTCGTATCGTTTACATTCGCGCTTACATGCCCAAACGCCATCCAAGTTTGCAATCTTGTTGATAAACTGATTGCAATCCTCGCAGTAAACATTATCCCGCAGAGCAAGCACAGCCTGTGTGAAAGCTTCTGCCTCAGAATTAGTTAGCATTTGCGCCCATTCATTCCAGTGAGCACCAATCCAGTTGCGTATTTTTCTCAAGTCGTCAATCTCGTTGAGGCATTCCTCCGCTGTTGCATAAAAGCCCATATATTTTTTGGCAGCAGAATGGAAGCTAGCCCAAAGAGGATCAATAGTATAGTCACCTCTGATCTTGAACGGCACCGACACCCAAAGGTTATTGCAGAGATTCTGGAGCATTTCTTCCAGCAATAGGCCAGCTTTAATGATTTTATCTGCTGGTTTAGCTTTCTCGCTCTCTCCAGAAATCAGCCACTCATAATTTGATAAGTGATCACCCAATATCGGTCCAGTTTCAAGTGTCCATGTAGCTATACGCCGTTGGGTAAATTTACTCTTGCTCTTTCGAGCCGCCATTTTAAGGTACTCAAACCATAGAGGGTCATGTGTTGTAACAATGATCTGATGGTCTTTGAACTCGTCCAAAATGAGATTTGCAGTATCTCGGCGATGATTAGCATCTACACTGTGCATTACATCGTCCAGGATGAGTAAGGAGAGTTCAGGACGTTGAGTATGGTGAATCCGTCGAATTGCCAAAAACAAACACAATCCAAGGGAGTCAACATGCCCTTCGCTGTAATGACCTCTTGGATCGCCCGTTTCGCTGTGGAATTGGCTAGTCAGATCAATGCTGCCAGATCCTCGTTCTGGAATCTTGAGCTCTGGTTTTCCTATGCTCTCTCCCGGATGGATTTTCTGGAAATATTGGTCGGCAACCTCGGCAATTTCATCTAGTAGGTTTTGCACCGCTTTTTTACGGCTTCCTTCTGCAAGATCGCTTAGAATTTGAAGTTGCACACCACAAGTTTCTAGGTGAGAAATCCTTTTGTTCAGCTTGATAATTACTTTGAAATGCGTAGAGAACGCTTGGACCCGAACCTTGGCATTGTAAAGCTGTGAGTAACGTGTGTCGTCAGGAAAACTGTCTCGGTGGAGTTTCGTAGTTGTTCCAACCGATTCTACTACTTCATCGAAGCGAACTTGTGACAGATTGGCTATATCTTGTTCTATGATACTGACAGGCTGAAAAGCAGCATGAGCTTGTATCAATTGCTCCAGATGAGTGATGATTTGACCGGCTTCTTCAGGAAAACTGCTATCAAGTGCATCCACCCAGTGACTCTTCACATCCTCAAAAGAATCTCGCCAAGCTTTTAGCAAATTGATAAAGGTTGAATTGCTACTTAATTGACAGCTTTTCAATTGGATAAGTTTCTCATTCTCACTTAAACACGCTTTAACATAAGCTTCAACCTCTGACTTAGTAATAGGCTTATTGCATAGTGGACATATTGATAAATCATCTTCTACGATCCAATCCAGTCCTTTTTCGAGAACTTGAGCGTAGAAATGTCCTTTCAGCTTGGTTTCTTCTTCTACAAGATCCTTTCGTGCATCGAGATATTTCTGAGCAGCTTCAATTAGATTTGCAGTATTGGGGACTTTCGATATGCTCTCCATGAGTAATTGAATCTTTTGAAGAGCCTCCATATTCTTGAAAGGTGCTAGCAAAGTTTCAAGCTTGGCAAGCGTACTTTCTGTATCATCAAGACTCGTCATTCGGGGATTCTGGGCAATATCGAGAGACTCGTTGACCACTTGAAGGCAAATAGCCTCGCTAATAGTGGTCATTTTATCCAGTTCTAGGTGCTCCCTCAGAGTATTTTTATGTTGATCTCGCATTTCACAATCTGCTCGAGATCTAGCTTCAACATCTTTTCTCAAATCTTTGATTGCCGTTTCAAAAGAACCAAATTCGTCAAGGTTAAGAAAGCCCTCAATGGCTTGATAACGTTTACGAGGCTCTGTGTTTATGAAATCTAGCAATGTACGCCGACGCAATATGAAGCTCTGTTGGCGAGATGCTTCTAGTAAGAGACAAGTTTGACTATCCAGCACTGCGGGATCAGTTTCAAGTGTCAGTGTTACATCTTTGGAACCATCCGTTACAGTTAATTCAACGTTTGAGTCCTGGCAATCAACGTGCGATCCCTGCTTGCGCCAAGAGATTCCTCGAGAGCCTATATCTAAAGAGCTACATTTATCTGAAAGAACCTTTTCGATTGCATCTATATATGAACTTTTACCAGTAGCATTATCACCACATAACAACAACCCACCTGTTTCAAAGGACAAATCTGGGCCATCAACAATTCCACGTACCCCTTTAACCTTAAGATGTTTCAGTCTCAGCATTACTATCTCCCCTCAACACAAGCTTGCTTAAAGCCTCCAAATCCTGGGGTATCCCAGTTTCAAAGAGTTGAGCTACTACTTTTTTCCATTCAAGGAGAAGTTGAGTGTCTTCTGCAAGGGCGTGTTTGAAATAAATTGCTGCGACTACGTTCAAATCAGACATATCTTCAGCTTTTGATTCAGACATAAGATCCCCCGAAAGCTTAATGTAAACACAAAGGCATATTATTCACAAAATTTGAGCGGCTAACTATCATTCAATGGGGTCCACCCGTTAAACATGTTATACCACAAGAAAGAACACACATTCTATTATTGTAACGGAGCAGTTTTAACGGGTCCGACCCATATAAACCATGTGTTATACAGAGATACCCCATATAGCTTTACTACAGACGCTAAAGGCATTTTATGACATCACGCAGCTAGCTACAAGGAGGGAGGGAAAGCAAAAAGAAACTGCAACATAAGACCAGACTCCTTGATCGTATTCATCAACGTGCCGGTATCCAAAGCCAGGTACTCGGACATCACACACCTCCTGAAACCAACACAAACTACCTTTCACCTCCCAGCGTCTCCCACGCGCAGTATGAACTCTGTCCTGGCAGAAACACGCTGTTGGGGTCACGAATTCTACAGCTTCCGTCCTCGTCACACTTCCTTACCTCAAAGTGCAGATGGACCCCTGTGGAGTTTCCTGTATCGCCTGTTTGCCCCAGAACGGCGCCGGCCTCGATGATGTCGCCTTCGTCGACCGAGATCGAGGATGTCCAGGATGGCGCGCTCCGTTTGCCCGACTCACCACAGCACATGTGCCCCAAAATCGTTTGCCAACCATCGTTTTCTATGACCACCGTCCAACCCAGCCAATAGCTCCAACCGGCATGGGTCACCATTCCACCCATGGGTGCATAGATATCTGTGGGCTTCCCGTATGTCCCATAGTCGATCCCCGTGTGTGCCCGGCTTCTGCCCTCCATGTCCCCATACGAGCTGGTCAAGTAGCCACTTGCTACGGGCAGCGCACAACGAAAGCTTTCCGGGCCGCTGTAAAACAGCGGATCCCAATAGTAGGAACCGCCCTCAACGACCTCGCCCGGGTAAGTCGGGTGAATATCGCTCTCGGTGGGATGCCCAACCTGTTTGGCATCGCCCAGGATCCACTCCCAGGCTATCGTTTTGAGCGGTTCGGGAAGCTTTTCAGCGACAATGCCTGCAACGGCAAACGTGAGCGCATAGTATGACAACGCACAAATCGCGGAGACACCCAGTAATACCGTCACACAACCAATTACTTTCTTCATCTACCAACACACACCCAATCACACACCCATCGGCGTGGAGATGACCTGATGTCCATCGCGAGGAAAGTATAGGAAGCTGCCGGGGCAGGGGGCTAGTAGATCCCCAGTTCCTTTGGGATGCGCACCGAAACGCGCAGAACCGCGTTCGGCATTTGCAGGAGCCCTCGACCATGGCCGAGCTGCGTGAGCAAATCCATAAGGAAGTCCGACAACTCGAACGGATTCTGCATCCGCTGGGCCTCGAAAGGGCTCACCCCCATAAGGAACTTCGTCCCCACAACCGATAAGATCTGTCTACCGTGTTCCTTCTCTAAAAACTCCCCTATCTGCTGCGTCGCCATCCAAAGCGCCGCATGCCTCTTTCTGAATCTTCTGGCCATATTCTCGATGGCCGCGGCTCCCCCCGGCGTTCTCAACAAAGCCCATACCTCATCTAGCATCACATGATTGGCCACCTCGGGGTTGGCTTGATTTCTTCTCAGTGCTTCCCCCCACAACAAACCCATCACCTGCCACAGATAAACCTGGAGCTCTTGATCGTTCCACGTCCCCGACTCGTTGACATGTCTCATCCCGAAGACCACCAGACGCTCATCGCGGATGTTGAATGTAGTCGGCGTGTTGAAATATTGAGCGTAGAGGCCTTCTGAGTAAGGGTGGAGCATCTCCGCAAGGGAACGAGCTTCCGAATTGCGACTTTGAGCAAGGACTCTGGTAATGTCCTTTAGAAGCGGGGCATTTGTGGACCTCCATTCCCCTTGAGGCATGCCCGTCCTTTCATCGATAAGCCCCTGGTCTTCCATGACCAGCCTGTATGCCTGGGCCAGAGCGTTCCATTCC
>SDBU01005197.1_pt1 | contig 15683 bp, 25 predicted proteins | sample 2277071 | NCBI WGS metagenome assembly SDBU01 (sample SAMN10397929, study PRJNA504765) | marine sediment metagenome | isolation source: marine sediment core GS08_GC12, 126 cmbsf | place: Arctic Ocean: Gakkel Ridge, Loki's castle | collected 2008
GATCCGCACGTGCACTTCGCCACCCGCGCCACGCCGGGCGCCCTGGTCGAGTACGAGCAACGCTACGGAAGGCCGACGACCTGGTTTGGTCGGCTACTGCGGTTTGGTCGCGGCGTTCCCTCAGAGCCCTTCATGTCGGGCGTGACGTACCGGCCCGCGGCGAAAGTGGCCGCCATGGCCAAAGGCGTGCAGTTTTACCAAGGCGTTTCGCTGCTGGCCCTGGCCGCCGTGGGATTCATCGGCTGGGGTGCGTGGAGGTTGCTCAAGAGGCGGTGACGACAACCCCCTTCACGTTTACTCGCGCACCGACCGGCGAGACATGGCCAGCCAAGGGCCATTGGCAGCGGGTCGTCATGGCAGACGGCACGATCACTGCGCGCATCAGCTGCCACAAGTGCGGATACATCGGCTTGCTCAATCACGAGATCGCGAACGACGGACGCGTCACGCCGAGCCTCAAGTGCCCCGACAAGACCTGTGACCTTCATCTGGGGCCCGTGACCCTCGCGGGCTGGCTCCGCGTGAACTAGCGCGTCCGACGCACCGGCGCGCCGTACTCGCGCTCGAGGGCGGCGATCTGCTCGGGGGTCATATCCGCGAGGGTCCGGCACGGCGGAGGCGCCACGCCGTGCCGGTTGACGGGCTGGCGTCCCCCGTAGGGCGATCCGGCGCCGCGAGGCTGGCTCCATGCGTGCTTACGGCCGCCGGTCTTTGCCATCGTCGTGCTCCTGGATCATCGCATCGCCCCACGGATCGTATGGGACCGGTTCGATGCGCCGCTCCGGCCACTCGCCAAAACGGCTCGTCGGATCTGCGAGTTGCTGGTCGATATAGCGCTTGGCCTTGTCGGGCGTCGAAAACGGTGGGCTTGCGGCCTCCCACTGAGGGGAGCCGGGAGTCCAGCGAGTTTGCACCTGGTAGGCCACCGACGAGGGCAGACAACCACAGCGGTCCGACGGTGTCGAGGCGGCGCCGTGATAATCTTCTGTCGTGGCCCGCGTAACCCGCGTCTCGTCGACACCGCGCGCAAAGCGGAAGCTCGTCGCGCCCGTGTGGACGTGGCCGATGCCGATCCACCAGGACGGGCGGAAGCCGCGGATCAGCGACGGTCGCCACACCAAGGCCGACGTGGAGGCGCGGGGCTCCGGTCGCGTACACCGCGGCCAAGATCTGATGTATCGGCGCCGCAAGGCTGCGCGTCGGCCGTACGACCATCCGTGGAGTTCGAAGTGGTACGAGATTCCGCGCGATATCAGGACCCCTGCGCTCGCGGCCTTCACCGGGAAAGTGATTGCCGCGGGCATCCTCGAAACCGGTGGGGTCGTCTTCCTCGACCACGGCGGCGGTATAGGGACGGCCTATCACCACCTGCGGGTCGTCCTCGTCGGCCAGAACGTCTACGTGGCGGTCGGCGCCTCGCTAGCTAGCGGAGCCATGTCCATCGGCGCGCCGGAGTTCGGCATCGGCGACACGGTTCCCGCCGGGTATCCGGTCGGCGTCGTGGGCGGGAGCCCGATTGGTTACGGGCTCGTGCACCTGCACTTCGACTACGTGACGGGCCTCAACGTGAAGCGCTCGACGCTGCGCCGTGGGCGGCTCAGTGGTTCGTTTCAGGACACGGCAAAGATGATGCGGAAGTGGGCGCTGCTCTCGTACGACGACGCGTGGGCCGATGTCGGCCGCGTCGGCGCCTGAGCCCTCACGTCGTGGCAGATGCGCGCTTGGCTTCGCGCGTGCGGTCTTCGAGGGTGTCGAGCTTTTCTTCGAGTTGGTCGAGCAGGCGGTGCGCGGCCGACAGGTGTCGGCGCTGCAAAAACGCGGTCCGCATCGTCTCTCCGCCGCGCTCGAACTCGCGCGCAATCATGAACGACAGCCGGCCCGAGGGGATGTGCTCCGAGATGAGTGCGAGGACGCCGTCTTCGTCGCGCACGATCTCCAGGTCGCGGTAGTTGTCCTTTGCCATGGCTTCCCTGCGAGTGTCCCCTGTTGCGAAAAAGGCCGCCCGGTCGGACAGCGGCACTGCGTGCGAAGTCGTCTACAAGGGGACCGCGGTGGCCACGGGCGCAGTCTATCACGCCGACGCGAGCCTCAACATCTCGTCATGGTAGCTTCGGCGGATGGCGGCGATCGCGCCTATCGACGGACGGGCGTCGGCGATCCGGAGCCCATGGCCGCGGACCACGGCGTCATACACGCGCCTGTGCAGATCGCCAAACCGCTCGAGCATCAAGCTCCCCACGTCGGCGATCTGCAAAAAACGCCATGACGACAGCCCTTCGCGGCGTGCTGAACTGGGTAGGTCGTCGCCGTTCACCGAGAGCTCCCAATGGATCACGGCGCGCGCCGTCGATATTTGGCCGTGGGCTCGGTCCGGCGCGATGTGCAATCCACTGTAGCGCAGTGAGTCCCCAAACAACCACAGAATCAGGTCAAACAGGTGCACGCCGATGTTGCTCAGGATGCCGCCCGAGCGCGCCTCGTCGCCTTTCCAGCTGCCATGATACCAGGGCCCCCGCCGCGTGACGTACTGCAGCCGGACCTCGAGACCGTCGAGCGTCGCGACCTTCTCGCGCAGCTGCTGGAGCTTGTCGCTGTAGCGCAGTTGGAGCACCGGATGGACGCGTTTACCGGTTTGTTCCTCGATGCGCAGCAACTGATCCAGGTTCCACGGGTTGAGCACCAGCGGCTTTTCGCAAATCACGTCGCAGCCCGACCGCATCGCCAACCGCGCGTGCGCGTCGTGCAGATGGTTTGGAGAGCAGACGCTCACGTAGTCCACGGGCTCGCCGGCCGCCGCGCACTTTTCCAAAAACCGGTCGAAGCGCTCGATGTCCGAAAAGTACCGGGCGTCGGGGAAATAGCGATCGAGCACGCCGACCGAGTCGTGCGGGTCGACGACGGCGACGAGCTCGCCGCCGATGGACTTGATGGCGTCCATGTGCTTGGGCGCGACGTACCCGGCGGCGCCTATCAGTGCAAACCTCAACATGACTTGAGGTTGATCTCGCACCAGGCCATGAACTCCCGATCCCTGTAGTCCTGGGCTTTTTTCGCCTCCGCGACCGGCACCGACAGTTCTCTACAGTAGTCATGGCGGCGCTCTTGCGGGACGGCGTGCCAGTGCCCGTAGCACAGGGGAAGGTCGTGGGCGATGACCTCAGCTTTGCACCACGACAACCCGCACCGGTTCATGAAAACATCCCTTCTGCGACATGGTCGAGCTCGGCGCCGCGGTCGTGATCGACATACTCCAGTGCCGTTGACAGCGACCGCCAGCCCATGTGCTGCTGGAGCTTCACGAGCGCCTCCGGATCGCCCTTGAGCTGCCGGAGAAACTGCGTCGCGTAGGTCCGGCGCAATCGGTGCGGATAGACCGACTCGAGCTCGATGACATCGGCGCATGCGTGGAGCGCTCGCGACGTCGCCTTGTGGGCCGCGACCCGGGCGCTGTCGGGCGCCGCGGACTGGGGCGAGATCAGATCGGCGACTTGCTTCCACCCCCGGTGGTCGGCCAGCGTCTGCAGATACCGCTCGTAGGTGTCGAGCACCCGGTATTCGACCGGACGGCGCCCTTTGGCTTTGTAGGCAAAAACGCCGGTCTTGAGCGCGTTCGTGACCTGGACCCGCTGCGCGCGCAGAATGTCGCCGCAGCGAAATCCGCGGCGCCCCATCAGCGCGAGCTGGGCGCGCATCGGCTCGGTCAGGTAGTCGGCGCGGTCGATCTCCGAGAGCAGCTCGAGCCAGTCGTCGCGCTCGAGCGGAACCTTGGCGGTCGACCGCACTGCGGGCGGCAGCCGGACCTTTTTCAGGTCGACGAGCAGATCGCCGTCGTCGGTGTGCTCGGCCCAGGCCCGACACGCCGCCAGGATGTGGCGCAGCGTCTTGGGGGCGAGCTCATCGTCCGAAAGCCGCTGTAGCGGCCCTCCGAGCGAGAACGCGCGCCGCACGTCGTGCACGTACAGTGCCGCGGTCCGCGGACCGCGCCCGTAGCGCAGCAGCCATGCCTCGAACCCCTGCAGCTTGCGCGTGGTCGGTGCGGGCATGGCAGATCCTACCCGATTGACCGTAGGGGCCGACAATGATACGAACGAGGGGACTTCCTTACGGGAGTCGTCCTACGTCGGCTTCGGGACCTCCATCGGCACCGAAGACCCCGGTACCCTCGAGGGTGTCCCCCCTCGGGGGTATTTTTTCGGAGAGCCACGTAGGGCGTCTAGAAGCCCAGAGGGCGCTGGCCGTTGCCGCGGTCCTCGGAGGCAGTTTCTTTGATCTCGCCCGTCTCGGGGTCGTGGGGCGGCTCGTCCACTACTTCCGCATCGATGACCGGGCCGCTGCCCTGCCAGTCCTGCGCGCGCACGACGCCGTCACTGCCCTCGACGGCATCTTCTTGGCGCAGCGCGGTGTCGAGCGGCGACAGCGCCTTGAGCGGCGCGAGTGCGAGCATCCGGCGCACCACGGTCTTTTTCCACATGGCCTCTTCGTCCGAGACCCACGGGCCGTTGCTTTTCGCGCGCGATCGATTTTTGGACTTCTCGATATCCGCTTTGGGCAAAAACAGAAAGCGGGGGCGCTTGGCGGCGCCGCGCCAGCCCACAGCGTACGCGCCGGCGGGAGCTCCGCGGTCGTCGTACAGCGGCTTGTGGACGAATGGGCGCGCCGGGTCCGACGGCGCTTCTAGGAACCGGCCCTGCGCGAGCTCCTGTTCGTAGACGATGCGCGCTTCGATGTCGTCGAATCCCGCCGTCTCGCATGCGAGCAGGATGAGGCCCTTGTACCCGACGATGAACTGGACCTCGAGCGGTTTCCCCTGGATCTTGTTGTTGCGGAAGGGAACTAGGTACGCGTGGCCGAGCGCCGCGTTGGGCTCGAGCCCGTAGTACGCGCAGTCCATCAACGCCATCAGCCAGCTCTTGGGCGAACACTCCAAAAGCTGCGGGGAGCGGCTCGACGCGGCCATCGCCAGGCGCACCATCCGCTCGGTGTCGAAGTACTTGGGCGCGACGTTGCCGATCGCCCTTTTCCTGGTGAGCAGGTAGTCCTTGATCTGAAGGAACTGCTCGCCCGAACGCTTCGCGAGCGCGGTCGATTGGCCCATGGGATGTACCTCCTGTCCCTACGGTAGCGCGACCGTCTGACAGCGGACGTCGTTGGCCACAGGTTGTGCACAGAATCCGCGGGGTCACCGTCGGTGGTCGTCGCAAATTGCTAACGAAAACCTCTTGCCCTCGACGGGTGGTTTGATTTAGAACCATCGGGTCGATGGGGAACTTGCAGATTCACCAGCGGATCCGAAAAGAGCGCATCTTGGCTGGTCTGTCGCAGGCACACTGCGCGCGGGCGTTCGGAGTGTCCGGCGCGCACTGGTCGACGTGGGAGAGCGGAAAGCGGCGCATCGTCGCGACGGCGATCCCGGCAATCGCCAAAATTCTCGGCGTCACTATCGCGCGGCTGTACGGCGAACAGCGCACCGCGATCCGCCTCGGCACGCACAAGATCAGGGCCACCAACTAACGCAGCACCTTCCGACGAGGGACGACATGGGGACACCGAACACGAAGAGCACACCCGCGCTGTTGTGGTGCACGTCGTGATCGATCTGTGCATGTGGGACGACCCCGAGTACGTCGGGCTCGATTCGTTCGCGAAGGAAGTTTGGGTCTACTTGCTCCTTGGTCCGGAAGCGCGCGTCGCGTGCCCCGGACTTGTGCGCATCGGCACTGGCGGCCTGGCCGAGGCCTTGCGAGCGAGCGGTCAGGATGTACACGTCGCGCTCGTCCGCCTCGAGGAGATCGGCTGGCTACGCGTCCATGCGCTCCAGAGAATCATCCACATCCCGAAGGCGCCGGACTATCGGGGCCGCGTGAACGGCCGGATTCTCAAAGGATGGTACAGCCGGTGGAAGCTCGTGCCCGATGGCCCGTGGAAGCAGTCGCACATCAAGAGAATGGAGTCGTGTCGGCCGGCGTCAGGAGATGTATGGGAGGACACATTCGGGAGCGCCGAGGCGACCTCGGGAAAGCCTTCCCCCACACCCGGGAAAGACTCTTCCGGGGTCGGAAAAGCCTCTCCCGGGAAACAGTCCGTTTTTCCGTTACTTGTGAATAAATCGTCTGGTTATCCTCTTCCCGACCCCGGAAGAGTCTCCTTTCCGGAACGGTGTCCGGAACGGTGTCCGGAACGGTGTCCGGAACCAAGTCCGGAACCAAGTCCGGAACCAGAACCTAGCGCCGACCCCGAGCACCGTCCGCCCCCGGAGGCGGAACGGCTATGGCTGGTGCAAGAGCAACTTCGCGCTGACCTCGGACTCCCGCGGCTCAGGGCGACCCCGGGACGCCTCGGCCTGGTCTCAGTCGCGCTCCAGCAGTTTTCTGCCGAAGAGCTAGAGCACGTGCTGCGGGTGTTCCGCCGCCAGGCGGGCGAGGATCCGGCCCAGGCCGACTGGCTCGACGGGCGCCGCAACTGGCTGCCCCAGTGCATCGAGCCCCGCTTGGGCCAATCGGCGGCCCCCAACGGCCGCAAGCCGACCGATGTCCGTGTCGGTTACGTCGAACCCAAGGCCAACGAGGACTACGGCCCTCCTGGCGTCGTTGAGGACTTTTAGCCGATGGAAAAACTACCTGTGGCAGACGCACTTTTCCGCATCAACAAGCCCTCCGACGAGCGCTTTCAGCAGATTTTGGAGCGCCGGGAGGCCGAAGAGGCTCGCGATGTCGAGCACAGGCTAGAGGCCGACCTGCGCCGCGCGGCGAGCTGGACGATGCCCGTCAAAGATATCGAGCTCGTCATCAGCGAGAAGGGGTTGCGAAAAACCCGAGCGCTCGAGGCAATTCAGGCGCCTCCTGAGGGCGCGCACCTCATCGTGCTGTCGGGTGGCGTGGGCTGCGGCAAGACCACAGCGGCGTCCTGGTGGCTGTGGCATGGCTCCCGCGGGCACCGCCAGTACCTCCGCACCGGGTCCCCGCGGTTCGTAGCGGTCGCGTGGTTCGCGCGGCACAGCCGCTACGACCACGAGCGCTTCGACCGGCTCGAGCAGGCGCGGGCGCTGGTGGTCGACGACCTCGGCATGGAGTACGCAGACGCCAAGGGCAACTTCGTGGCCGACCTGGACGCGCTGCTGGACGCCCGCTACCGCAACCTGCTGCCCACGGTGCTCACGACCAACCTGGAGGCCGACGACTTCAAACAGCGCTACGGGCCTCGCCTTCGGTCGCGCATTCAGGAACGAGGCTGTTTTCTCAACGTCAACGGCGCCGATTTGCGGCGGGGGTAAACAGTGAAATCTCACGTCGATATTGAGCTACAGCCATTAACCGGAGATCAGGTACCAGACCGAGTCTTGGATATGCTGACCGACCTCGTCGCGGTCGTGCGATCTCCGGATTCAGATTTCGAGACTGCCATGAACGCGGTTGTGTTTTTGACCGTGTACATGGCCAACACCTCGAAAATGACGGATTCGAACTTCGAAGCGTGGCTGCACGCGATGCGGAGCAACCGAAAGACGATGCCGGAGCTCCGCGACGATGCGTTGGCCGACTCCCCGTGCGGGTTCGAGAGTGAGCCCTCATGAGCGATGCCCTCCAAGAGCGCGTCGACGCGCTCGAACAAAGCGTCGGACAACTCGTCGAGACGATGGGCTCGCAGATCGACACCTTCGAAAAGCTCGCGGCCAAAGTCTCGCGCATCGAGACCCGGGTCGCCGAGATCGGGATGATCGATCCACAGGGCAAAGCCGATGTCATGCGCATCGTCGAGCTCGAGTGCGACCTGATGCGCGCACAGCTCGTCGCGATTCAAGACAAGGTCGAAGCGCTCAAGCCCGCGAATGGACCGTGGTTCGGGAGGGGGAGACGATGAGCCGATGGGAGACATGCTGACATGGGAATGAAACCTCGCCGTAGACCGAAGCTCAGGGTCAACCACCGCCGACCGGCGCGACGCCCGAAGGAGGGCGAAGTACGCGCGCAGATCGCCAAGCCGCTCGGCACGCCGCCGCCTGGCGTCACCATCATCGACGGGAAGTCCGAGTCATGAGCCGCAAACTCGCCGCCGAGATCGCAGACGCCATCACCGACAACGGGCTGGATCGCGCGGGCATCGCCAAGTACGTCGCTTCCGTGCTTGCGGAGACGCGCGATTCGTGGGGACCCGGCGACAAGGTCGACTGGCGCTACCTCGAGCACGGCGCATCGTTCGGCTACGGGAAAACATTCAAGCTGTTCCACGGCGAGCACCCGCACAGCCGCAGCGACAACAACCTGTACGCCGAATGGCCCGAGGCCGAAGAGCCGATTGGCTTTAGCGGCCATCGCATTCGAACGCGCGTCGATATTCGCGAGAGCAACTATCTCAAGAGCTCGTCGCTGTCGGGCTCCGAGATTCGAAAGCACTGCGCCGCCCTCGTGTACTTCGACGACAAGCTCGTCTACGGCCGCACGCACCGCGAGGTGATGCCGCTGCTTTTGTGGTGCGCGGCGCATCTGTACGAGCTGTACGAACATCCGGTGCGGCTGCAGGTTGGTGGTGTTCTCAACGGCGATCAACCCACCGACAACCAGTTCCCGGACCTGATCGGCCGCGCAGTGTACTACCGCGGCGTCCCGGGGGTGGTGACGCGCTACTTCCCCGAAGATGGCGATGTCGTCGTCGAGGCGTGCAAGGGGCACGAGTTCGTGACGCCGGCGCACATTGCGCTCGACGACAGCGAACGGCGCGACGCGTCGGTCAAGGACGATTTTCTCAGCGAGAGCATCTGGTGGCACCGGGATGCGTGACTCGATCAACATCGAGCTGTTCCCGTGCTCGGGCGGAATGGCGCTCGGCTTTCGGCGCGCCGGCATCGAGTTCGACATGGCGATCGACTTCGACCCGTGCGCGATCGCCAGCTACGAGGCCAACTTGGGCCACCGGCCTCTGCAGATGGATGTACGCGACTTTCTGAGGTTGTTGCAAGCCGGATGGCGCCCGGCTAAGCGCATCGGACTGCTCGTGGCCGACCCGCCATGCACGCCGTGGTCACGCGCCGGCAAGCGCAAGGGGCAGGCCGACGAGCGCGACATGCTCGCCGAGACGATGGCGATCATCGAGTTGCTGATGCCCGAGCGGTGGGTCATCGCCAACATGCCGGGCCTCGACGATTCCAGCCACTGGGACAAAGTCGTCAAGCCGGTGATCGGCGCGACGGCGGTGCGGTTGGGCTATTGCGTCGACTACGCGAGCCTCAACGCCGCCAAACTACGGCGTGCCGCAGATGCGGGTGCGTCCGTTCTGGTTTGCCCACAGGGACGATACCGAGTGCATCCGCTGGCCGGTGCCGACGCACGGCGATCCGAAAAAGATGGAGTCGATGACGCTGCCGGGCGTCGAGGCCCTCGCGCCATGGGTGACGTGTCGGGATGCGCTATCGCACCTGCCGCTAGAAGAGCTCGGTAAGCCGGTGCGGCTGAAGTGGCGCAATCCCGATCACCGAGCGTCCGATCCAGATGAACCCGCGAAGACGCAGACGCGGAACACGAGCAGCGATGGATGCCTGCTGGTGAATCCTAGGCACGCTCCCGCCGAACCGGACACGCCTGCCCCGACCGTCGGCGCGAAGGACCGCGGTGGCCAGTCGTCGAACGTGCTCATGGTCCGTCGTGAGCATCAACCGAACGATCCTGATAAGCCGTCACAGGCCGTGCTTGGCAGCGATGGCGGCGGCTGCAAGGGAGGCAATGTGCTGGCGGTCTCTCCTCGACACGTCTCCCGCGAAGACGAACCGGCCCACGTAATCACAGCGGGCGCGGATCACCGGCAAGAATCGATGATGGCCGAATCCCGCCAACTAGGTCGTTGGACGACAAACAAGAATGGCGGCGGGAGCAAGATGCCCAGCCGAGCGCAGGAGCCTGCCCTGGTGCAGACAGGCGCCACAGGATCCGCATCGGGCGTGATGACGGCCGTCGACGATTGGCCGTGGAATCGCCCCGCTACCACCGTCACGAGCGACAAGAGCGGGCGCATCCCACCCCCAGGACACCACGGCAAAAGCTACATGTCCAAAGGCGTGAAGCTGTCTGAAACCGCACGACTGATCCTCCAATCCTTCCCTGAGGACTGGCAGCTACTCTCTCCGACCAAGACCGGACGCTCCTCGATGCTGGGACAGGCGATGCCGCCGCTGCTCGCGCAGCCGGTGGCGCGCAGCATCGCAGACCACATCGCGCAGTACACGACGGAGGACGACCATGAGGACTCTGACCACGCGGGAGACTCTCGAGGCCAAGGGACGCTTTGCGAAGATTCTCGAATCGCGTCAACGGCTTGACGCCTCGGTCGAGCAGCTGCGGCGTCTGAGGATTTACGATCCGGTGCTGGCCCAGGTACTGCTCGACGAGTTAGAATTTGCCGTGGACGACCTGCACGACGCGGCGACCCGGGTGGCGAACTCGGTGGCCAACGCCCTGTCCGCCGCCGAACAGCACGCCTACCAACAGCACCAGCGCGACGTGGCCTGAAGGGCCGTAGAAGGGACTATGAATGCTCATGCGAAAACGCGGCCAGATCGACCCCAAGACGCTGCGCAAAAAGGTGGACACGCCGCTCGCCAAGTCCATTCGCGAGGAGATCAAGCGTCTCGCTGACGACGACAACTTCACGCTCGGGACGCTGCATGCGATCGAGCGCGTCGCCGCACACGGGCGCGCCATGCTGCAGGGCACCGCGGACCTCGACGGTTTGCTCGGCAGCCCCGGCCAGGGTGTCGGCGCCATCGGGTACGACACCGACATCGACGGCCTCGAGAACGATCTCATGGCCTCCTACAGCGGAGGCCCTATGCTAACGTCGTCGCCCGTCGAAAACTTCGGAAGCCGTGCGATGCGCGAGGTGATGGCGGTGCTGCCCAAGATTCTCGAGGGGCGCAATCGGCCGAGCACGGTCGAGCTCGTCCGGTCGCTGGCGCTCGCTCGCAAAGAGGGACTCGATGACGTCGCCAAGGATCTGGAGCAGCAGATCAAGGGCGTCACGGCGGCGCCGGAGCCAACGGTCGCGAAGCCCCTTGGCGAGATGCCCCGCAAGCTGCCGAACGGGGCCTACTACAAGCCGAGCGCCACGGTCCCGGGAGGCGGCGTGTACGTTGAACGCAACGACCCGGAATGGCGGATCGAGGAGTACAACGACTTCACCGGCGAAAGCGCAAAGGCGACTGACTTCCCAGCCGTCGTCGTCGCCCCGCCGCCCGCGCCCGAGATCGGAGGTGCAGCATGAAGTGGTTTTTCCCGAGCTGGAACGGAGACTTTCGCCTCGAACCCACCGAGGACGGCAAGCACACCACGCTCATCGTCCAGGAGCCGACCGCGCACGAGGCGCAGCTACTCCACGACTTTTTGGCCTCGGCCAAGCGGGGCTGGATCGTCAAGGGCGATCTGAAGCGCGACGAGGGCCCGTATCGCACCAACGCCAACAACTCCATCCTGATCAAAGCGCCGCTCGAAAAGGTCGGCCCGATGCTCGTCACGGCGGTCAAACCGAAGGATCGGACCATCACGGCGGTCTCGTTCAAGGACGGCCACATCGAGGTCGCCGAGAGCGTCTCTGAGAAGGCGCTCACGGCCCTGGCCGAGCGCGCTGCCGACCCGAAGGGTAAAGCCAAAGCGGCCGTCAGCGTCGCGCGGCCGACCCCGAGCTGCCCGCAGTGCCAGCCGGGCGCCATCGAGCCCGCGACCGAGGTCCTGCTGTCGTTTCTGGACGACAAAGAGCACGAGGACTGGGCCAACCACCGCGCCATCATGGTCGAGGGCGGACTGTCGGGCCACCGCTACATCCTGGCCCACCGGCATTCCAAGCTCGCCCGGAAGTTCGGGCGCATCGGCTACGACGTCGACAGCCGCGCGGTGATGCACTTTTTCGACTGGTCGGTGCCTCCCGAGGAAGAGATCCTCGCGGCCAAGCTCATCCTCGAGCACCGCGAGCCGTGGCTGCGAAACGAAGCCACGTTTTTCGACTCCGGCGAGCGCTACAAGAACCCGTTCGGCGACAGCCTCGACGGCACCGAGACTTCGTCGCTCATGGTGGGCATCGGCGCCGGTCTGAGCGCGGCGGCCGGTATTCCGATTCAGTAGCGGCGTAGGACGACGACTAGGAGGGACGACCATGGAAGCGACACGGAGGCGGAGATGACTCCGCACGATCCGAACGAACTGCGCGCTCAGCTCGAGGGCAGGCGCGTGGTCGCGTCGATCTCTGGCGGCAAAGACTCGGCGGCGATGAGCCTATATCTGACCGACCTCGGCATCGAGCACGACCGGGTGTTTCTCGACACGGGATGGGAAGCGGACAAGACCTACGCGTACCTGCGCGGGCCGCTCCAGGACAAACTCGGCCCCATCACTGAGGTGCGCGCGCCGCACCAAATGGTCCACCTGATTCTGCGCAAAGGCATGTTCTCAAGCCGGCAGCAGCGCTTCTGTACGCAGGAGCTGAAGATTTTTCCGATGATCAAGCACCTCAACGGGGTGATCGACGCGGGTGAGGATCCGGTCAATGCCGTCGGAATCCGGCGCGCCGAGTCCGCCGCGCGCAGCCGCATGCCGGAGTGGGAGACATCTAAGGGCTTCCCCTGCGAGACGTGGCGCCCGCTGATTCACTGGTCCGAACAGGATGTCATCGACATGCACACGCGCCACGGGCTTGCGCCGAACCCGCTCTACCTCGAAGGGGCGACCAGGGTCGGATGTTGGCCCTGCGTGTTTGCGCGAAAGTCGGAAATCCGGCACATCGCCGACGTCGACCCGGCGCGGATTGATTTGATGCGGCGCCTTGAGGAGCGCGTCACCGCGCGCGCCGCGAAGCGCTACGCCGCGAAGGGCGAGACTTTCAAGTCGCTCGGCTACGTTGAGCCCTCGTGGTTTCAGGATCCGATGCCAGCGAAGCGGCCGTGCGAGACATGCGGGGGGACCGGCCTTGGGACCGAGGAAGCGGCCTCGGAGGACGAAGATCGACAAACTGAGCCGTGTAAGACTTGCAACGGCCGCGGCACCCGACGATGCGGCGAACCGTGGCCGATCGACAAGGTGGTCACTTGGGCGCGCACGTCGCGTGGAGGTCGCCAACTCGAAATGTTCGCACCGCCGGAGCGCGAACAGGGCTGCATGCGGTGGGGACTGTGCGATCACGGATCGGAGGCCGATAGTGGGACTCAAGCCTCGAAAACGCAGCGCGCCGTCTGACGGCCGCTTTGGAGCCGTGGTAGCCGACCCGGGGTGGTTGCTGCGCGACATGGGGAGCCGGATGTCCCCGAACTACACCGTGCAGTCGCTCGGCGATATCAAGGCGATGGGATCGCTGGTGCGCGAGCTTGTGGCTCCGGACAGCTTTCTGTTTCTGTGGGCCCCCAACATCCTGGTGCTCGAGGGAGCGCCACAGGCGGTCGCTCAGGCGTGGGGCTTCGTGCCCAAGCAGATCATCCCGTGGATCAAGATCTCCGCTAACGGACAGCCCCGGCTGGGCGGCGGCCACTACACGCGCGTCGTGAGCGAAATGCTGCTGCTGTGCCGGCGCGGCCGAGCGACGGTGCTGCGCAAAGATGTTCCGGGCGTCATCCACGCGCCGCGGGGTAAGCACAGCGCCAAGCCCGACGAGAGCTACGACCTGATCGAAAAGCTCGTGTCCGGTCCCTACATGGAGCTCTATGCGCGCAGGCGATACAACGAGCGCTGGACGGTCTGGGGCAATCAGCTCGAGGCGACCAAGGGAGCATCATGAAAAGAATTTGGATCACCGCCTTCATCGTTCTGTTCTTTCTGCATTGCGGCAAAGGGGAAACCCGCGTACGCAAGCTCAAGTCAGGGCTCTACGAAGTCCGCGTCGAGGGCGGTTGCGCGACGCATGGCAGTTCCAACGACCGCATGCAGTGGGTCTTGGACGAGATCTACTACGTATGCAGCGATCCGATCGTGCGGACATGGGAAAACGGAAACACCTCTTGCTCTGAAGCTAAAGCGTTGTTCGCGTGTCCCGAAGGTTCGGAGTTGTAGTGGAGCCGTACTACCAGGACGAACGCATCACGCTCTACCACGGAGATTGCCGGGAGGTGCTGGCGGAGATCGGGCCCATCTTTGCGGACATGGTCATCGCCGACCCTCCCTACGAACAAACCTCTCTCGAGTGGGATGTCGCCCCGGAAGGATGGGCGCCGCAGGTCGCGGGCGTCCTCCGCCCGACTGGGTCAGTTTGGTGCTTCGGCTCGCTGCGCTCACTACCCTCGGTCATCACCGACTTCGCCAGGCTCAGCTTCCATCAGGCGCAGGACGTGATCTGGGAAAAGCACAACGGATCGTCGCTCGCAGCCGACCGATTCAGGAGGGTGCACGAGCAGGTCGTTCAGCTCTACCGGCGCCCGTGGGAGCGGATATACCGCAAGGTGCAGAAGACCAACGACGCAACCGCGCGGACGGTCCGCCGCAAGAAACGGCCGGCGCATTGGGGCAACATCGGCGCGGGGAGCTACACCTCCGAGGACGGAGGACCGCGCCTGCAGCGCAGCGTCATCGCGGCGCGTTCGGCCCATGGCCGCGCGCGCCACCCGACGGAGAAGCCTGCGGGCATCGTCGCGCCGCTGCTCCTCTACTCGTGCCCGCCGGGCGGCCTGATCATCGATCCGTTTTCCGGAGGGGGTGCCGTGCTTCTGTGCGCGAGGGATCTTGGCTTTCGCGCCATCGGCGTCGAGCTAGAGGAAAAGTACGCGGAGGAAGCGGCGGAGCGGCTGCGCGAGGAACTGCCGTTCTACAAGGAGAGGACCCGTTGAAACTCAAAGACGCACCCGTCGGCACCATCATCGGCCCGACCAGCGAGTGGGAGCGGTTTCGAATGCCCGGTGGCAACGATCCGATTCCACACCGCCTTGAGGTCGTCGAGCACAAAGGAGACGCAGTCATCTGCCGTCCGGTCGGCGGAGGTCCAGAGGTTCCCTTCTACAGAGAGCTGGAGTGCACGCGGTGAGCAGGAACGGCGGCATCAGCACATGCCCGCTGTGCGGGCGCTACTGGCTCGTGACGCCCCGGAACGACTGTTTTATCCCTGACTGTGGTTGCTACGGCGACGACGCGTCCCCCCACAACAAAGAACGCCCGTGCTGGGACTGCGGCCTGCAGCACGCGAGGATGTGCGTGAAGGCGGAGTCGTGAAAGTCCTGTTTATGGACATGGAGGACGAACATGCACACAGCTGATGAAACCTACGCTGTCTACGACGAAAAGTGCCCGGTTGCTCGCAAGGAGCACACGTGCGACGCCTGCGGGGAGATCATCGCCCAGCGCCAGCGCTACTACCGCATCGGGATGGTCTTCGATGACATCGCGTCGACGGTCAAGCGCTGCGTTCGGTGCCAGCGCATCCACGAGCACCTGCGCGACGAAGCGCGCGGGAGCGGCGAGTGGCCGGATGAGGATCTGGGATGCGGCCACGACTACGAGGACACGCACGGCCGGGCGCCTCCGGACGCGGTCGCCGCGCTGGCGTTCGCGCTGCCTGGGGAAACCCAGTAGGGGACATTCTGATGGCTGAGAAGCGCGAACTAAACAAGGAGCTGCTGTGCCGCATGTCGGCCGACAGGAGGAGTTCATGGCCTCCACCGAGCAACTTGCAGGCGCGTACCCCCTCCGTGCTCAAGTCCCGGTATTGCATGCCGTATTTCTCGGCCAGCT
>SDBU01005198.1_pt1 | contig 15683 bp, 12 predicted proteins | sample 2277071 | NCBI WGS metagenome assembly SDBU01 (sample SAMN10397929, study PRJNA504765) | marine sediment metagenome | isolation source: marine sediment core GS08_GC12, 126 cmbsf | place: Arctic Ocean: Gakkel Ridge, Loki's castle | collected 2008
TACGGGTATTTCTTTAAGCAAACTTTCTTGAGCTGTCATTGCTCCATCTGCTCCACAATCGGGACATGCCTGTTCAAGTGCAAAAGCAGATGAGATTGAAATAACTCCAGCTGTGGCCAGAATGGCAATTAAAACGTACGAGGTACGAACATTCATCTTATTTGCGCTTTAGCACCGTCTATATTTATGTATATTTAAAAAATGAAAAAATTTGATGGTCTAGTACCTTGGAATTATGCTTAGTTTTGTCTTGGCAGAAACTGCAATTATTGATATAATTGCCACTGCAAGAATCAGGACCGCAATGGTACCAAATTCTGGAATTATAGCACCGTCTACTATTTCTACGTCTACAGAATCTTTGAAAGCAGAACTTTCTCCCTGTTGAACATCTACAGTATACATGCCATTTTGTCCAAATTGAGAACCGCCTACTTCAATATCTATCATAAAGTCACCATTTGCATCAGGCGTTACTTGGTTAACAGAAACTATGTTTCCATTTGGTGCTTGGACCCTAACGGTGACGTCGGTATTTGTACGATCTGTATGGCCACTTATAGAAATTGTTGTAGAACCTAGGACAGAATTGTCTGTAATTGTCAAACCTCTGATTTCATCACTAGGCGTAACAATTATGCCAGTTGTTCCTTCTAATGTTGAATCGGAAACCGAAGTTGCAGCAGTAGTTCCACCAGTCACTTCAACCGAAAGTGAGAAGTCGTATAATGTCGAAGTTCCTTGTTTAACAGAAATAGTATACATCCCATCCTGCTTCCATAACTGAGCACTTCCTTGAATATCTGTCATAAAGTCACCATTTGCATCAGGTGATACTTGACCTACAGAGATTATGTTGCCATTCGGTGCTTGGACCATAATAGTGATGTCGTTATTTCTGACACTTGTATGGCCACTCACCGAAATAGTTGTAGAGCCCTCATCAGCATTTACTGATACTGACATACCAGTTTCCGCATATGCGAAATCTTGAAATGTAAATCCTGAAAGAATAGATATGCCCAACAAGAAAAATGCAAACATCGTTGTCAGTCTTTTAAGATTCATCTTATCTGAAATGCAACAACGAGAGTATTTATGTATATTTAAAAAATAAAACAATTTGGATCTAGTACCTTGGAATTATGCTTAGTCTTGTCTTGGCAGAAACTGCAATTATTGATATAATTGCCACTGCAAGAATCAGGACCGCAATGGTACCAAATTCTGGAATCACAAAAGTGCCAATTATTTCTATTTCTTCAGTTCCGGCAGGAAATCCAATTGTTAGGGTTCTGTCTGAGTCAGTCTTTGTTTCATCAAAGTCTACTTCTTCAGCATCAACTAAGACAAAGAAGTCATCATCAGCATCACCTATCTTAGCATCAATTAATTCTCTTGGTAATGTGATTGTTAATTCACCATCATCAACTGCTTCTATTTCAATAATTAATGAACTTTGATCAATATCTGGAGTGATACTAATAATACTTCCACCAGTTATTTGATAGCCTATTCCAAACCCTTCAACAGTCAATGATTGTCCAAATGTTGGCGTTGTCCCTGTTGTTCCTCCAAACTCAAATGTTGTTTCTGCAGTCCTATTAGGTCCTCCATAGGTAACCTTGATACTATAGGTTCCATCAGATTTCATTGTTCCTCCAGCTACTATTTCAACACTAAACTTTTTGTCAGCTCCTACTTGCACCTGAGCTATGCTTACAATACTACCATTAGGACTAATAACCATAACACTCACTGCTTGGCCAAGAATATCTTTAACTTCTCCTGATACTGTGATTATATCTCCTTTAGCATAAGAGGTCTTATCAGTTGTAATAACAATGGCTTCTTCGATCTGTGCGAATGTTGGAGAAACCCCAATACTTAGAACTAAAAGTGCTGTTAAAGCAAACACCAGAAAGTGAGATCTCATTGTGATAACGCCTCAATTAATATTATTTAAGGTTGTGAAAAATAATCTTGACTAAAAAAATGAATTTTTGACTCACCGCCAGATTAGATATATATTAACCTCTCAGTATTTTTTTGTTGTTTGTTTATTCTCTGTTATATTACAGCTAATGTTAGTTCTGAGGTTTTATCACATGGCCTCTAAAAAAAATCCAATTCTAGTTCCCGACCATGTATATGTTCCCAAACATGAGATAATGTCTAAAAAAGATGCTGAAGAAATTTTAGAAAAATTCAATTGCAAACTTACCGAACTTCCATTGATTTTTGTTACTGATCCTGCAATCGTCGGTCTTGGCGTTAAACCGGGTGACATGATCAAGATTACAAGAAAAAGTAGTACCGCTGGCAACAGTTTGTACTACAGATATGTGGTGGAAGTGTAATTGGCAGAATCAACAAACAAAAGATGGGCAATTATTCAAGATATTCTTAAAAGAGAAGGTATCGCTCGTCAACATTTGAATTCATTTGACGAATTTTTGGAAAGGGGATTACAAAGTATCATTAACGAAGTGGCTCAAATTGAAATTGAAAATGCAGAGTATCCTTATAAAATTCAGCTTGGTAAAGTAAAACTCCAACAACCTAGAATGATGGAACTTGATGGATCCATTACACACATCACTCCTGCAGAAGCAAGATTGCGAAATGTATCGTATTCTTCACCTGTAATGATGGAAACTAGTGTGGTTGAAGATGGCAAAATTCTAGAATCTAGATTTGTTCATATTGGCGACATTCCAGTTATGGTGCGTTCGAATGCCTGTATTTTACATAATTTCCCTTCTCAAAAGCTTGTTGAACACGGAGAAGATCCAAAGGATCCAGGTGGATATTTCATAATCAATGGTTCAGAAAGAGTAATTGTTGGATTGGAGGATCTTTCTTACAATAAGATCATTGTTGATAAAGACAGAGTTGGAGGCAACATAGTTTTCAAAGCTAAAGTCTATTCTTCAATTGTTGGATATCGTGCAAAATTAGAATTAGTAATGAAAAATGATGGCCTTATTGTTGCAAGAATCCCAGGGTCTCCTGTAGATATACCAGTTGTAACTTTAATACGGGCACTTGGTTTAGAATCTGACAGAGAAATTGCATCTGTAGTTTCACTTGTGGATGAAATTCAAAATGAGTTAGAATCTTCTTTTGAAAAAGTAGGTGATGTTCCAACATCAAAGGACGCAATAGTCTACATGAGTAAACGAATTGCACCGGGCATGCTGGAAGAATTCCAAATTAAAAGAGCTGAAACATTATTGGACTGGGGTTTGTTACCTCACTTAGGAAAGCATCCAGAGAATAGAAAAGAAAAGGCGCAATTTCTTGGTGAAGCTGCTTGCAAATTACTTGAACTAAAACTTGGTTGGGTTTATCCTGATGATAAAGATCATTATGGAAATAAAGTAATCAAATTTGCAGGTCAAATGTTAGCTGATTTGTTTAGAACAGCTTTTAGAAACTTGGTTAGAGATATGAAATATCAACTTGAACGATCTGGACAAAAACGTGGAATTAACGCAGTAGCTGCAGCAATAAGACCAGGAATTGTTTCAGATAAACTAAACAATGCAATAGCCACAGGAAACTGGGGTAGAGGTAGAGTCGGTGTTACTCAACTCCTTGATAGAACCAATTACCTTTCAACAATCAGTCACTTGAGAAGAGTTCAATCCCCCCTTAGTAGGACACAACCTAATTTTGAAGCAAGAGACTTGCATGCGACACACTTTGGACGAATTTGTCCTAGCGAAACTCCCGAAGGTTCTAATTGTGGATTAGTAAAAAACTTGGCGCTTTCAGCGATAATTTCTGTAAATGCCTCTTCTGAAGAAATTGTTGAAAAACTATATGATTTGGGTGCAGTTCATTTTTCAGACGCAAAAAATGAGATGAAAAAGGATGCAACAAGAGTTTTTGTAGATGGAAGATTAATTGGCTACCATAAAGAAGGCGAAAAACTAGCCGATTCGCTCCGTGAACTTAGAAGGAACTCAAAAATTCATCCACATGTGGGAATCTCATTTTACAAATCAAAAATTATAGGTGCTACAAAAAGACTTTATGTAAATTGTAATGCTGGAAGAGTGTTACGACCTTTAATCATAATTAAAGAAAACAAATCATTGCTTTCTCAAGAATTATTAGGTAAAATTACCAAAAAATTACTTTCTTGGAATGATCTACTTAGGATGGGAATCATCGAACTAGTTGATGCAAATGAAGAAGAAAATTGTTACATTACTCTCGATGAAAAAGCAACAAAAAAACATACTCATTTGGAGATATTTCCCTCCGCAATTCTGGGCGCTGGCGCATCAATTATTCCATACCCAGAACATAACCAATCTCCAAGAAATACCTATCAATCTGCTATGGCAAAACAAAGTTTAGGATTTTCTACTCCTATGATGAATACCAGCACTTATGTGAGACAACATTTCATGCTTTATCCTCAAACGCCAATTGTTACTACTAAAGCAATGAAATTATTGGGTTTAGAAGATAGACCAGCTGGACAAAATTGTGTTGTTGCAGTTTTACCATTTGATGGATATAACATTGAAGATGCTATTGTTTTGAGTCAAGCAGCTGTCGATAGAGGTCTTGGAAGAACCTTCTTTTACAGAATCTATGATACAGAAGCTAAACAATATCCTGGTGGGGTTCGTGACAATTTCGAAATCCCCAATGCTGAAGATAACATTCGAGGCTACAAAGGAGAAAAAGCATACCGTTTGTTGGAAGAAGATGGTATAGTTGCAACAGAATCTGTAGTTCTGGGCGGTGATATCTTGATAGGAAAAACTAGTCCACCAAGATTTATGGAAGAATATAGAGAGTTTGAAGTCACAGGTCCATACAGACGGGATACCTCAATTGGAGTTAGACCATCAGAAACTGGTGTTATTGATACTGTCGTAATGACTCAATCCAATGAAGGCGGCAAGATGTATAAGATTAGAGTTAGAGATATGAGAATTCCAGAAATTGGTGACAAGTTTGCTTCTAGACATGGTCAGAAGGGTATTCTTGGAATCTTAGCAAAGAATGAAGACTTGCCATATACAGCTGATGGAGTTGTCCCAGACGTTTTGATCAACCCACATGCATTTCCATCAAGAATGACTGTGGGAATGTTTATGGAATCAATTACTGGTAAAGCCGCTGCATTGCGGGGAGAAAAATTTGATGGCTCCGCATTTGTAGGAGAAAAAATTGATACAGCCAAAAGTATAATGGAAGATGCTGGTTTCAAATATTCAGGAAAAGAAGTTATGTACGATGGAAGAACTGGAAAATCTTTCCCAGTTGAAGTGTTCATTGGAGTTGTATATTATCAGAAATTACACCATATGGTAGCTGACAAAATTCATGCTAGGGCAAGAGGTCAAGTTCAAATGTTAACAAAACAACCTACTGAAGGAAGGGCTCGCGGTGGCGGTTTAAGATTTGGCGAGATGGAAAGAGACTGTTTGATTGCTTATGGGGCTTCTATGATTCTAAAAGATCGACTGCTAGATGAATCTGATAAATCTGAAATTTTTGTCTGTGAAAGATGTGGCTTAGTTGCCTATCATGATGTCAAACAAAGAAAATATGTTTGTCGGGTTTGTGGCGATAAAGCTAAGGTATCATCAGTTTCTGTAGCATATGCGTTTAAACTGCTTTTACAAGAGATGCAAAGTCTTAACATTGCCCCAAGACTTATGATAACGGAGAAGGTATAATGTCAGTTCAAACTGTTAAAGCAATCGATTCGATAAGATTCTCAGTTTGGTCTCCAACTGAAATTAGAAAATACTCAGTTGCTGAAATAACTGCCCCAGAGACATATGATGAGGATGGAATGGCTGTTCAAGGAGGACTAATGGATGGGCGACTAGGAACATTGGAACCTGGACAAAAATGCCTTACATGTGGAAACACCTCAGCAAGATGTCCAGGACATTTTGGCCATATAGAACTAGCAGAACCAGTATTACATATTGCATTTATTGACAATATTTACAAATTATTACTATCCATATGCCGTTCTTGTTCTAGAATTAAGATGTCACAAGAAGAACTAGATGAATATTCTAAAATAAGAAAAAAAGAGGCTGCGTATTCTATTCTTACACAAAAACGAATTCCAGAACAAATTTTAGAAAAAGCAAAGAAAGCTAAGGAGTGTCCACATTGTGGAAAAATTCAATATGAACTGATTTTCACCAAACCCACCATCTTTATTGAGAAAACAGAAATTGGCGAACACAGATTACTTCCAATTACAATACGTGAACGGTTCTCACAAATTCTTGATGAGGATTTACTTTTACTTAGGTATGATTGTGATACTGCTAGACCTGAATGGTTTATTTTACAAGCATTACCTGTTCCACCGGTTACAGTAAGACCTTCAATTATTTTGGAAACTGGAATCAGATCTGAAGATGACCTAACTCACAAAATGGTAGATATAATCAGAGTTAATCAACGCCTCAAAGAAAGTAAAGAGGCTGGAACTCCACCATTAATTGTTCAAGACTTAGTTGACTTGTTACAATATCATGCTACAACATACTTTGATAATGAAGTTTCAGGAATACCACAAGCCCATCATCGTTCAGGAAGACCACTCAAAACATTAACACAAAGACTGAAAGGAAAAGAAGGAAGGTTTCGCGGTTCACTTTCTGGTAAAAGAGTTGATTTTTCAAGCAGAACAGTAATTTCTCCTGATCCAAATCTTGATCTCTCAGAAGTTGGAGTTCCAAAATCTATTGCAATGAAACTTACAATACCTGAAATTATTACTGAATGGAATATTGAACGAATGAAAAAACTTGTTATTAATGGACCAAGCAAATTTCCAGGAGTTAATTATATCGTAAGGCCAGATGGCGTGAAAATTAGATTAGATTTTGTTGAGGATCGTTCCACCATTGCTGACAGCCTTGAAATTGGGTATCTTGTCGAAAGACATCTCTCTGATGGTGATGTCGTAATGTTCAACCGACAACCATCACTTCACCAAATGTCAATCATGGCCCACTACGTTAAGGTATTGCCAGGAAAAACATTCAGACTACACCCATCCGTATGTCCACCATATAATGCGGACTTTGATGGTGATGAGATGAATCTACACGTTCCTCAAAGCGAAGAAGCTAGAGCAGAAGCTATCTTACTTATGAGGGTACAAGATCAGATCATTTCTCCAAGATATGGAGGACCAATCATTGGTGCACTAAGAGACTTTATCACAGGAGCTTTTCTCCTTACAAAAGATGATACGACACTTACCATTCAAGAATTTTCAAACTATGCAATGCTAGGTGGCTATGATGGACCATTACCTGAGCCCTCCTTGAAAGGCAAAGAAGGACCTCTGTTTAGTGGAAAGCAGCTGTTTTCCCTTTTCCTACCTAAAGATTTCAATTATGTGATGACTTCAAAATGGTCCAAGGGAACTAAAGGTATTGCCAAAGACGTTGTAATAAAAAATGGCGAACTGATTAGTGGTATTATAGACAAATCATCAATTGGAGCAGAAGAGCCAGAAAGCGTATTGCATAGGATTGCAAAGGATTATGGAAATGTACAAGCAAAACAATTCTTGAATTCTATTTTGATAATCTTAAAACAATTCATTACTCATTATGGATTTAGTTATGGTTATAGCGACCTTGAATTATCAGACAAAGTCAGGCAATCCATTCTAGATAATATACAACAAACCTATGAAACAGTTTACGATTTCATCTCTCAAGCAAAAAAAGGCACATTAAAGTTAACACGAGGGCTTTCGTCTGAAGAAGCTTTAGAGGCTTACATAGTGAACGAATTATCAAAAGCAAGAGATACAGCTGGCAGTACTGCAGATCAATCCTTTGATGAAACAAATGCGGGAAGAATTATGGCAACAACGGGAGCAAGAGGCTCATCATTAAACATTGGTCAGATGGCTGGAGCCTTGGGACAACAATCTAGAAGAGGGAAACGACTGATTAGTGGTTATAACAATCGTGCATTACCACATTTTAAAGAACACGATAACAATCCAGATTCTCATGGATTTGTCAAATCAAACTATAGGGATGGTCTTTCTGCATTAGAATTTTTCTTTCACGCAATGGGAGGTAGAGAAGGTCTTGTTGATACTGCAGTTCGAACCCAGCAAAGTGGTTACATGCAACGAAGACTCATCAATGCGTTAGAACACATTAGATTAGAATATGATGGAACAGTAAGAGACACTCATGGCCATATTGTACAATTCCTTTATGGTGAAGATGGAATCGATGTTGCAAAAAGTGATCATGGCGAAGCTTTTAACGTCAATAGACTAATTGAATCCAAAATAATTACTGATTCTGGAAAAAAAGCAACAAAGGAAGAAATAGCAGATCTAGCAAAAAAATACACACGCACTTTTAATCCAAGACTTAGAAACATTGTAACCGACGCACTACTTGAAGCAAAATTAAGTAAGGATGGAATAGAATCAGTCTGCAAAAAAGGGTTAGATCTTTACAATAAAGCTAAAGTTGAACCCGGCCAAGCTGTGGGAATTGTTACTGCACAATCTATTGGTGAACCTGGTACTCAAATGACTCTTAGAACATTCCACTTTGCAGGAATTAGAGAAAGAAACGTTACTCTTGGCCTTCCAAGACTGATAGAATTAGTCGATGCTCGTAAAAACCCTGTCACGCCAACAATGGATATTTTCTTAAATGCAGAGTCAAAAACATCTCGTGAAAAAGCAATTGAGATTGCACGTAATACTTTACAAACTAAAGTCAGTTCATTGATTTCTGACACAGAAACAAATTATTCTACTGAAATCAAACTACACTTTACTTCAAACCGATTACGTGAACGTGATATATCTGTTGAAGAAATTGATGAGGTATTACAGTCAAACAAAAAATTTAAGACGGAATTACAAGGCAATTCTATAACTCTTACACTAGTCGAAGAATCTGACGCTCCCACTGTTATTACAATTAGAAACAAAGTACTGAATACAACAGTAAAAGGCGTTCCAGATATTGAACGAATTACTTTGGTACAAAAAGATAACGAGTGGATTATTCAAACAACTGGTTCTAATTTGGCCAAAGTATTAGGGGTTGAAGGAATCGATAAAAATAACGTTAGAACTAACAATGTTTTTGAAATTGGAAGTACCTTGGGTATCGAAGCAGCTAGAAATGCTTTGATTAATGAATTAAACAGTACACTAGAAGACCAAGGCCTTGAAGTTGATATAAGATACATAATGTTGGTTTCAGATTTGATGTGTTCTAAAGGCCATATGCAACAAATTGGACGACATGGTATTGCGGGATCAAAAGACAGCGTATTGGCGAGAGCTGCCTTTGAAATAACAGTTCCAACAATTGCTCGCGCTGCTGTAAGCGGGGAAGTAGAACAGCTTAGAGGAGTAACCGAAAATGTTATTGTTGGGGGTCAAATTCCAATTGGAAGTGGAACTGTTGATCTTTACATGCAGGTTTCTAAAAAGAAATAATTTTTACCCTCCTCCTTTTTCAAAAGTATCATTTCTACGTGATTATTAAATACAAAATGCAAAATCAATCGTTTAATGGGCACGAAGATCATCTTAGTTCTACCAATTGTGTTACTTGGTATTTCAATTCCTTTGGCATTTGGTGAGAATTTTGTTGGCGAACTTAATTCTGAGGTAATTACTTTAGAGTCAGGGAAATCGGTTTATACGAATAATGATGTAATTTACATTTCTGGTTCAGTTTCTTCAGTATATGCCCCTTCCATTCTAATAGGAATTCATGATCCATTTGGATTGCCAACTGGATTCTATTTCGGAAACATCGATTCTGATAATGAATTTTCGATAAGTTTTTTGGCAAAAGCCGGAATTAATTTCAAAATTGAAGGCAAATATGATGCTACTGCATATTACAGTGATTCAAAAAAAATAGTCTATTTTGATTTCGTTGAATCTCTAGATGATGAAATATATGAAACTGAAACAATTGAAGAATCTACTCTAAATGAAACAATTGAAGATAATCTAATTATCATTAAAGAATCACAAATTAAAGCCGATATCCAAGACGATGTGTTACAAGAAACTAAAATCAAGAGCGATATCAATGATAAAAAAAATAATGCCGTGGCACAAGTTTCCACAAACAATTTATCAGTAGAGGATACCGAGCTTGGAAAATTACTAAATCAGATTGCTTTAAATTGTGAACAAAATGAATACATGGACACAATCTCTTACTATGATGGGATGGGCCCTGCTCTAATCCGGCTTTGCAAATATTCAGAAGCTATAATTTATTTTGATGAAGATATTAAAAATGCTCCAAATGATGTTGAAATTCTAACGAATAAAGGAGCTGCTTTGTCAAAACTAGGACATTTTGAAGAAGCAATTCTATATTATGATTCTGCATTAGGGATTGATTCATCATATGTTCCAGCTCTTAACAATAAAGGTAATGCATTATCACAATTAGGTAAATTTGATGAGGCTATTGATGTTTACAACTTGGGTATGAAGTTGAATTCAGAGAATAAAATACTAAAAGAAAATTTTGAAAAATCAGTGATAAAAATTCCTTTACAACAATATCATGAAAAAACATCTGAAAACACAGATCACCAAATTGATAAAAACAATAATGATAACTTTAAAATTAAAAATAACAATTCAATTCCAAATCTTTTTGAAAAAATAGGAAGTTTTTTTTCTTCAATTGGAAGTATTTTTGGCTTTAATTAGTAGATTTTGCAAGTGAAATTTTGATTGTTGGGGAAATTTATACACAAGAATTTACACATCAATAAAGCTAATAAGGGCCTCAATTACGAACGACTATACGGTGAATAATGAGCAAATTACTTGAAAAAGCACTAAAAGATGCAATTAAGGGAAACAAATGTACTTTAGGCTCAAAGCAAGTTTTAACTTCACTAAAAAATTCAAAATTAGTCGTTCTTTCAAAGTCAGTTCGACAAAACATTTCTGAAAAAATTCAGTCAGATGCAAAAAAAGCAAAAATTCCTACCATACAGTTCAGTGATACTTCAATGTCTTTAGGAAAACTTTGTGGTTTGCAATTTAGAGTATCTACAATTTCATTCGATTCACTCAATGATTCAAACATCAAATCTATTATGAATGAAGCAGAAAAGAAATAATGATGTTAAAAACTTTACCGATTAAATACTATAATGAAAGTTTAAATGAGACTATCAGAGATTTGAGTTAAAAAGGATAAACATGACGCAAGAAATTAAATTAACAACTGATCAAATGCGTTTGATGTCATTATTTCAAAATGTTACTGGCGCAACATCACGTGATTGTGTAGAAGATGAAAAACAAAATAGAATTATTTTTGTGGTAAATTCTGGTAAAATGGGTTTAGCAATAGGTAAAGGTGGCTCACATATTAAATCTCTCCAAAACATTATCAAGAAAAATGTTGAACTTGTTGAATTTCATGAAGATCCAGCAACTTTTTTGAAAAATATGTTAAATCCAAAACTTGTTTCTGAAGTTAAATTAAGTAAAAGAGACGATGGTTCATTACAAGCTGTAGTTATTGTTGATCCAAGTAAGAAAGGGATTGTAGTTGGCCGAGAAGGCCGTAATGCAGAAAAAGCAAGGCTCCTTGCAAAAAGGTATTTTAACATTTCACGCGTTTTAATCAATAGTCCTGAAAAACCTACATTTGAATTGTAACATCATGGCAAAATCCCCTCTTGGTTTATTCGCAGGACGAGTTTTAAAAGCAAAAAGAAAACGATTACGTTGGTCCATCTCAACCTACAAGAGGAGAACCTTGAGATTAGATAGAAAAGCAAATCCATTTGCAGGAGCTCCTCAAGCAAGGGGAATTGTTTTAGAGAAAGTTGGAATTGAGGCAAAGCAGCCAAACTCTGCGGTAAGAAAATGTGTTAGAGTCCAATTAATTAAAAATGGAAAAACAGTAACAGCATTCTTACCAAGAGATGGTGCGATGAATTTCATTGATGAACATGACGAAGTACATATCGAAGGAATGGGCGCTACTCAGGGTGGAGCTATGGGAGATATCCCTGGTGTTAGATTCAAAGTCTTCAAGGTTAATGACACTTCTCTTCACGAACTAGTCATAGGAAAAAAGGAAAAGCCAAGGAGATAACTTGATGGCTCAAACTCAAAATCTTTTGTTATTTAGAAAATGGGATTTATCAAATATTGAGATTCATGACCCTGGGTTGAAGACAGCCATCTCACTCAGAAAAATGATTCTCCCTTTAACATATGGCAGGTCCGCTCTCAAGCGTTTTAACAAAGCAGAAGCAAATATCGTAGAACGCCTTTCGAACAAACTTATGCACTTTGGAAAAAAATATGCAAAAAATACTGGTAGAATGGCTGGGAAAAAAATCCGTGTTATAAACACAGTTAAAGCTGCTTTTGAAATAATTCATCTAAAAACTGAAAAAAACCCAGTTGAAATCTTAGTTAGAGCGGTTGAAAACTCTGCACCCAATGAAGATACTACAAGAATAGTTTATGGCGGTACCGTTTATCATGTTTCAGTTGACGTATCTCCTCTACGTCGTGTTGATTTAGCTTTGCGCTTTATTGCAGATTGTGTCAAGGAAGCAACCTTTTCAAATCCTAAAGCCATTGAAGAGCATCTCGCGGAACAACTAATCATGGCAGCTGACAATAACCCTGATGCCCCATCTATAAAAAAGAAACACGAACTAGAAAGAATAGCTCAAGCATCCCGATAAAATATAGTAGCCCGAGGCAGATTCGAACTGCCGTCCCCGCGTATCCTCTCGTTAGATCCAGAGCGCGGAATCCTTAACCTAGAAATTATTTGGCCGCTAGACTATCGGGCTACTGGATCAAGTTTTACAATTTTAGAATATAATCATTTCATCTGTATTTCACGAATTGCGGTGGCATAATCACAATCGGCTTTTAATCTCATATACGCAATGAATCTATAGTGTATGGAATAAAGATCATTCTCTTTGTAAAGAAAACCTTTTTGTAAAAGTGATGCCAAGCCTCTCGATGTTGCAGCTTTAGATGCATTCTTTTTTTTGCAAACCTCATCTCGCTTTTTTTGATATTGTTTTAGCGTAAAAGCAATATCATTGATTTCAAGAATTAGAGGCCACACTATCTCAGCCCAAACAAATCTACGGATTTCAGTAGCTGATGCGTATTTTCCTTTTTCGCTCAACATTAATAACAACCAAAAAAGTAGTTATAACTTAATAGTTGTCTCAAAAAGAAATCGCTGAATCTCTTACTCTATTAGAAAAAAACTGGGATATTGATCCTGTTCTGAAAGACTTTGAACTCGGGAAAATCTCTGACGTTGCTGACTATCCAGTTAAGGTAAAGGATGTGATGTTTCACATTCCATTTTTACTAAAAGAAAAAAAATACATCCTTTGGAAGTGTTACTGGCCTGATTGCCATAACTGTTGTGACAGGCAAGGACGACTTCCACTGACATCTGATGATTTAATTACAATTGGCGCAGGAATGAAATACCAAAATACCTCTGATTTTATCAAAAATGAAACGGTAACCGTTACATGGAGTGAATCTGGACCAACCGGTCAATCAACTACAATGACTACAATTAATCTGAAGAGAAAAAAAGACGAGACTCCTGAAGACGACGGGACTCACATATCCTGTAGATTTCTTGATGAGAAAGGTGGATGCTCTATTCATCCTAGCAGACCCGGAGTTTGTTATCTCTATCCCTTTTCTACTTGGCTTGAAAATGAGAAGGGAAATGCCCGTGTTCATGCTTCATTCCAATTCACTGGAGACTGTCCGGGATTTTATTTGGAGGACACGATTGATCCAATGAAGGAGGTCCTAGATGAGTATTCTGATATAGTATATGATTACAACATGAAATCAAATCGAACCCTACGAGAAGGTTTTGGTTCTGTAAACTTTTAGTTAAATCGGATCTTAATCCTGAAAAATCCTTAGATTCGAGTGCAAGTTTGGCTCAAATTTTGTTCGGTATTGCAAGTAATGTTTTGTGACCCATACCCAGAATTTTTTCATGTCAGTTTATTCTCCTAAACTCCTCATTTTTTCAATTTTTTTCTTAACCGCATCTAGGTTAAATGATGCAGGATCCTGCATTGGAGGATAATCAACAAAGGTCAGTACCAACTCCTCAATTTGTTCTTGTGCTTGAACAAAACCGCCATCTTTACCATCTGGAAGACCTGCTCTTTCGAATGGATCTAATCGCAAGTTAGTTATGACGGGCCAACCAAGTGAGTCTGTTTCACCCAACCATCCGTTTGGCTGATCAATGAATCTGTACTTGAAATCGCCAACCCGAACTGCTCCAAATTCATGTTGAGCAAAATAATAAACCACATCACGATTTGATGGACCATTACCTGTTAGCATGTCAAGTTGGTTGTATCCGTCAAGATGAACCTTGTATGGTTTACCACCCATAGTTTTTCCTTCTTTGAGCTCCTCCGCTATGTTAGAATTGCCAGCAGCTGCAACAAGTGTTGGTAACCAATCCAGTCCAGACATCAGTCCGTTCTCAACTATCCCTGCTGGAATTTGTCCTGGCCACTGTACAAGCATTGGCACACGCATTCCGCCTTCAAGAATCTGACCCCTTGCTGCTCTAAATGGAGTCACGTCACCATATGGCCAATTGAAGATTTGTGCTCCATTATCGGTGGTGAAAATCACAATAGTATTATCTTTGATGCCATTAGTTTTTAGAAAATTCATTACATCGCCAACTAAATCATCCACTTCAACCATACCTGCCTCGTATGCCTGCCACCTAGCTTTAGGTATTATGTGATTTGCAAACTCTTCAGTCAAGTGTGTTACAACATGCATTCGTGATGGGTTAATCCATGCAAAGAATGGTTTGTCCTCATCAAGTGATTTTTGCATAAAGTTAATTGAATGATCTAGAATCTCAATGTCCAAAGTTTTCATACGTTCTAGTGTAACTGGGCCAGCACCTTCAATAATCTGCTTTCCTACCTTGCCCCAACGAGGATCAACTGTATTATCATCTACATCACTTGCCCAGGCGTGAATCATGTTGCGTGGTCCAAGAATCAGGTTATGTTCTAGTGGGAATGTGGTCAGAAATGGATCTTCTAATGCATCAAGGTGATACAAATAACCAAAAAATTCATCAAATCCATGAACTGTTGGAAGATGTTTGTTCAGGTTACCAAAATGGTTTTTGCCAAACTGTCCTGTGTTGTATCCCATTGATTTCAAAACAGTTGCAATAGTGGGACATTCATCTGGCATACCGATGTCTGCACCCACTTGTCCAACTGTAGTAAGACCTATACGAATTGGTAATTCTCCAGTGATTAAACTTGCCTGTCCTGCAGTGGAACTAGGATCAGCATAGTAATCTGTGAAACGCGTTCCTTCATCTGCAATTTTTTTTATGTTAGGAGTTATAGCTGCCATGATGTTATCATCGTATGCACCAATGGTATACCATCCAATATTATCTGCCATAATTACAATAATGTTTGGTTGTTCAGTCACTTGTTCCTGAAATGAAAAGGATTTAATTTCTTCTTCCATTGTTTCTTCCATCATCATTTCTTCTTCCATTGTTTCTTCCATCATCATTTCTTCTTCCATTGTTTCTTCCATCATCATTTCTTCT
>SDBU01005199.1_pt1 | contig 15682 bp, 14 predicted proteins | sample 2277071 | NCBI WGS metagenome assembly SDBU01 (sample SAMN10397929, study PRJNA504765) | marine sediment metagenome | isolation source: marine sediment core GS08_GC12, 126 cmbsf | place: Arctic Ocean: Gakkel Ridge, Loki's castle | collected 2008
TGAAACAAATAATATTAGGAGGGGGAGTAACGGCTAATCTCTTCCTTCGCTCATTCCTGGAAAAAGAGAAATCAGGCAACATAGAAATATTCTTTCCCTCGCCAGAGCTGTGTACTGATAATGCAGCTATGGTTGCTGCCTGTGCTTATCCTAAACTCAATAGAGGTGAAACCTCTCCCTTTTCTATTGACGCTCAACCTAACCTTAGCCTCTCAGAATAAACTTCCCGAGGGGACTTCCTTGGAACCAAGGTTTTTTTCGTTAAGGTGAGGAGATTGACAAAATATTTTTTTGATATATAATGAAATCGGTATTAAAAGATTTCTATTTTGTTTTTGGCGGAAAAATGGGTTGACAGAAGATATAAGAAAATGAAAAAGAAATTGAGATTGGAAGACGTAGCAAGAAAAGCAGGAGTTTCCAAGTCTAGTGTTGCACGGGCGCTAGGTAATTACGGCTCTGTTAGTGAGGAATCCCGCAAGAGAGTATTTAATACTGCAAAGAAGATGGGCTATGAGCCTAACCAAATTGCTAGAAGCCTGAAGACTAACCGTACGAATACTATCGGAGTCATAATTTCTGATATAACTACGTATTTCTTTACCTCTGTAGTGCGAGGAATTGCAGATGTGGCCAGTCAGAATGGATATGACCTGGTGCTTTGCAATACCGATGAAGACCCCGAAAAAGAAGATAAATTTTTAAGGGTATTGGTTAGCAGAAATGTGGATGGATTGATAATTTCCGCATCAGGAAAGAATACCTATTTGAAAAAATTGGTCAGGGCAGGTTTACCTATAATACTCCTGGATCGCAAGGTAGAAGGTTTAGAGACGACCGAACTTGTAGTGGATAACGAAAGTGGTGCATATGAAGCAGTTACTCACCTGATTAGGTTAGGGCACAGACGGATAGGCATAATAAACGGTCTGGCTAATATCCAGACTAGTGAGGAAAGATTTAACGGATACAAAAAAGCGCTGCAGGATAATCACATCCGGTTAGATCCTCAACTGATAAAGTACGGTGATTTCAAAATGGTAAAGGCTAAAGAGATAACCAAAGAACTTTTAGATATGAAAAATCCTCCTTCTGCTTTATTTGTAAGTAATGAAGCAATGATTGTAGGGGCCCTTTTGGCTTTGAGAGAAAGGAACATTAATATTCCTGAGCAGATAGCCATAGTAGGATTTGATGATCCAGTCTGGGGACAGTTGCTTCACCCCGCTCTAACTGCTGTGAGCCAACCTGCTTACCCCATGGGTACGATGGCGTGCCAAACCCTATTACAGAAAATAAATGAGCCAGGAAGAGAAAGCACATCATTTGAAGAGCTAGTTCTGAAACCAAAATTAATTGTGAGGGGTTCCTGTGGAAAAAAAATTAATGACGAAACAAAACGATGAAATTAAGGAGCGACAAGAACGACGTATGACCTGGTGGCGTGAGGCAAAATTTGGCATGTTCGTTCACTGGGGTCTCTATGCCATACCAGCTGGAATGTGGGAGGGCAGAAAAGAACCGGGGATAGGCGAATGGATTATGTACCGTGCCAGAATTCCTATCAAGGAATACGAACTCTTTGCCAAGCAGTTCAATCCTGTTAAGTTCAACTCTAGAGAATGGGTCCAGATTGCTAAGAATGCCGGTATGAAGTGGATTGTCGTAACGGCCAAACATCATGATGGATTTTGTATGTTTGACACCAAATTGACCGACTACAACATCGTCAAGGCGACTCCATTTAAACATGACCCTCTCAAAGATTTGGCCAAGGCATGCGAGGAAGAAGGTATTAAATTGGGCTTTTATTACTCTCAGACATTGGACTGGCATCATCCAGATGGAATCGGGAATGATTGGGATTTTGACCCGGGGGAAAAAAACTTCTCCAGCTATCTGGAGCGCTACGTAAAACCTCAACTTCAGGAGCTACTTACCAACTACGGTCCTGTGGCTGTCCTTTGGTTTGATATCATGACTCCGACTCCAGAGCAGGCTAGAGAAATAAAAGAGTGGATTCGTAACTTACAATCAGATACCATTATCAGCGGTCGTATAGCTCCACCGATGGAAAAAGGTATCGGTGATTACAGAGAAAGGGGAGATAACGAAATTCCTCCGGGGAACGTTGAGGATGACTGGGAGACCCCTGGGACCATAAATGATACCTGGGGGTTTAAAAGTTATGATCATAACTGGAAATCAACCGGTGTTTTGATTCACAAGCTAGTGGAGATTGTCAGCAAGGGAGGAAACTACCTTCTTAACGTGGGCCCTACAGCTGAAGGTCTCATTCCCCAACCTAGTGTGGATCGATTAGCTGCGGTAGGTAGGTGGCTGAAGGTCAACGGTGAGAGCATCTACGGTGCAAAGGCAGGTCCCTTTGATGAGACGGAATGGGGCAGGTGCACTGCAAAGCTCGGAAAGCTTTACCTGCATGTTCTTGCCTGGCCCGATGATGGCCAGCTTCAGGTGCCAGATTTTGGAAACAAAATTAAAGAGGTATATCTTCTGGCTGATCCAAAGAAGGGGGACCTGGAAGTTAAAAGCAAGGGTGAGAATGCGCTCATCAAGCTCCCATCTCAGGCTTCGGATCCAGTTGATACAGTTGTTGTTGTGGAGATAGGGAAATGAGCTTGATGAACATGATAGTGTTATCGCATTGAAAATGGGAGAAAAATTAAAAGAATACTAAATATGAACCGTTATCTCGAGAAAAGGGGCTAAAATAGGGCCGGAGAGGAGGTGAAAAGGTAGTAAGCCACTTCAGCTTGGGAATGGAAGTTACCTAAAGAGAAGTGTAGCATAAATTAATATTTCTCTTTGGAAAATTTAACGAAAAAGTGAACCATGTCATGGAGGAAAAGATGAGAAAGTCTTTAGTATTTATGTGTATATCAGGCCTGTTTTTACTGGGATTGACAGGAATGAGCGGGGCTAACGTTACTATCAGTATATGGGACGAGTTTTCCGCACCCCCTGTGCGTGATGCAGCGGATGCCACTTACCAAGCTTTTCAAAAGGCTCATCCTGAGGTAAATATTGCTGTGGCTCATTTTGAAAACACACCCTACGAGTGGGTATTAAAAGTCGCCTTCGCGGGAGGTGAACCACCAAATATCGTGGAGGTCAATAATGGAGCAGACTTATTCGAGAAGGTGAGGGCCGGGGTAATTATGGACATAACTGATTTCGTTCGCGAGAGACTCGACCGGCTAGTAGTTAATCCCAGCATCTACGAGCTTGGAGGAAAATATTGGGGCGTGCCGAACAGCGCGGCTGACTTTGGAAATTTGATCTGGCACAATGTGTCCATACTAAGGGAAAATGGAATTGCCGTTGATTCTCTTGACACTTGGAGCGGTTTCACGGCAGCATGCGAAAAACTCAAGAATCAGGGGATGATCCCGATTGCGTTTGGGGATAAAGAAGGGTGGCCTGGCAACCATTGGTGGACCCATTTCTTATTTCGGTTATTGGGTGAAGCAAAATATAACGAACTAAATCTTCGCTCAATGATTCCGGGCTGGAAAACAGAGCTGAAATATACGGACCCGGAAGCAGCAAAGGCATGGGAACTTTTTGCCGAGCTCTGGGAAAAGGGGTATTTTCCCCCTGGTGCTGCGGTTGATGACTTCTCTATTGCTGCCACGTATTTTCTGACCGGTAAAGCTGGGTTCATCCAAAACGGCAGCTGGTTCATAGGTACAGTACGATATGAGGAACCTGACTTCCCTGTAGACTATACCTGGTTTCCAAGTATAGAGGGCTATCCGGGCAAATATGGGGGTGTTATCACAGGAGGACAATCATATGCTATAACTACTAACAATACTCCTGAAACCAAAGAGGCTGCCCTAAAGTTTTTGGACTGGCTAATGACAAAGGACGAAGGAAATAGAATTTGGGTAGAAATGGCCAAGCTCCCTCCTGCTTATAGAGTATCATTGGCTGGCTTCGAGGTAGACCCCTTCCTGAAAAGAATGATAGAAGAAGCGGCAAGGGCGCCAGAGGCTGCGCCATACTCCGATGTCTTGATAGACTTCGATATTGCTGTTGAATATACATGGATAGCCAGTCAGGGTATATTAACCGGAGATCTCACTCCCCAAGAAGCAGCTAGAGAACTAGAAAAAGCTGTCCGGAACTGGGAAAAGGAACATCCTGAGAAGGAGACGTTGCCAAGTCCATCTCTGCGCGGTTGAGATTGAGTTCCAGGAAAACAAATATCCCGGATACGACATATTGTGGTGAGAAGATTTACTAATCTATTGGTGGCAGAGGGATTGCCTATCTGCCACCAATAGATGTGATGAGTGAAGTCATTTGACTTGGTAGCCGAAGTAGCTTCTTGCTAGGTCATATAAAATAGCGACAATAGAGCTTTTGATTGTCTAACAAGAACAGGGGGCGAAAAAAATGTCTTTTGAAGGCATGAGTCGGAGAAAAAAAACTAGACTGATTATTTTTCTCTTTGTTTCCCCCATGTTTGTGGCCTATACTCTTTTTACCATTATTCCGGCTGTGTCTTCTATGGTGTTAAGCTTCACCAAATGGAATGGGATAAATATATCTCAGATAAGGTTTGTTGGGCTTAGCAATTATGTGGAACTTTTTACTAAAGATCGTGTTTATTGGATAGCTGTCAGAAACACACTTCTGTTCGTGACATTTGCGTTAACGGTTCAGTACATCTTAGCATTTATTCTGGCAATTTTGCTGCAGCAAGACAACAGAATTTCGGCGTTTTTTCGAGCTGTATTTTTCGCGCCCCAGGTGTTGTCTTTAATAATCGTGGGATTACTCTTCACTTTTTTCTTGAGCCCTTCGATGGGTTTAGTAACGCTTTTTTCAGAAAGAATTGGAGCAGGGTTGGCTAAACCTTTGTTAGGAGACAAACATACGGCGATTTATGTTCTTATTCTCGTGAACATCTGGAGAGAATTTGGATTCAGCATGTTTTTGCTTATAGCAAGACTTCAAGCTATTCCTAAAACCCTTTATGAAGTAGCCGATATAAATGGAGCTAGATCCTTACAGAAATTGTGGTTCATTACGATCCCCATGTTAAAGGAAGTTTCGATAGTGGTTATGATTCTTGCCGGGACAGCCGCCTTTCGCGTATTTGATATAGTCTATGTTATGACCGGAGGAGGACCTTTCCATGCTACTGAAACAGTCGTTACGTATATTTTTCAGAGGGCTTTCATTGGAAGCAGAATGGGATATGGAAGCGCCATAGCGACGACTCTGACCGGGGTAGTGTTCATTTTTACAATTTTGTTTTTGTATCTCAGTAGAGCAGGGACAAGAAAATATTGAGTGTAGGTTGTTCAATGCCATTGGGCTTAGCGAGAAATGGTATCTATTCTCAATATTGAAAACGAGACACCGTCCTTATGAATATCGCTCACAATAGTACTGTAGTGAAAAACAATTGGGTTATTCGAAAATGCAACTAGCATGGACTAAATAGAAGTGTCTCTTTTCTGCTTCCTCACAGTTGAACTCAGAGCAGGTTCAGATAACGAGACAAGTAGCCTTTTTCACTTGACTTGCCTCCTCGCTCAGTGGATTTTGCAAAATTCGACTAAAAGACCTGAAGGGATATAACTTGCTCTCGGTAAAATACGTAAATACAAAGATTTATGAGAAAATCACCGAAATACTTCCGACAATGCTTATTTTTCAAACAGGGGGAAGAAATGAGGAGCTTTGAGAGCAAAAAAGGTGAGAGGGTAGTGAGAATTCTCACTTACCTGGTGCTCTCTGTAATAGCATTTTCAATCATATATCCCATTTTTTGGCTGACTCAGACAGCTTTTAAGACAAATACAGAAATATTTCGAGCTCCATTCGCTTTACCTTCTTCGTTTTATCCACACAACTTTAAAGAAGCCTGGGGGATGGCAAATTTTACACGCCTATTTCTCAACAGCACAATTGCTACAGTTTCAGGGGTCTTCGTAGTTCTAATTCTTACAGCTCTTGCTGCTTACGCTTTTGTCAGGTTTGACTTTAAAGGCAAGAAGATCCTAATGCTTTATTTTCTGCTTGGTTTAATGATTCCTCCTCATATGCTTATGGTTCCTTCTTTTAAATTAATGTCGATGCTACATCTCCGCAACACACTTTTTTCCTTAGTTCTCACGTATTCTAGTTGGGTAAGTTTTGGTATCTTTTTCTTAAGAGCCTACTTTCTCAGTATTCCGACAGAGATAATTGACGCCGCCTGTCTGGACGGATGTTCTGAGTTCCGTATATTTTCACAGATAGTAATGCCAATTTCTGCTCCAGGTTTGACTACGGTCATTGTCTTCTACTTCGTTTGGATGTGGAATGACTTCCTTTTTCCTCTAATCTATCTTCAAAAAGAGTCTGTGCGAACAGTAACTTTGGGTCTTATGAATTTTGCAGGTAAATATACGTCTTACTGGAGTTTGCAAGCGGCTTCACTTAGTATTGCTCTGTGGCCTCCACTTATCTTCTATATTATTTTCCGTAACAGAATTCAAAAGGGGCTTGCAGAAGGCGCGATTAAGTTTTGAGATTTTTCTCCAAGACTGCGGTACAAGGATATAGGAAAAGGATACCTCTTGCCTCGTACGACCTGTATTGTCCAAAATGGCAATGCTAAAGTCATTCTAATTCTCCCTCAAGATCTCATCAGTTTTGTGGAATCCTCTGATTTGCTGGATATTGGAACGCTCACTTCAGTCGTGTGTATGGTAGGCAAGCGGAGGTGTCTTTGAAGCTATACTTACCAAAAAAGGCATAGGATATGCTACCAAGAGAGCGCATTCTTAGGACGCTAAATCACCAGGAGCCGGATATTGTACCGTGGGGTGAGCATTGGGTGGATTATAATATCTACGAAGACATCCTGGGCAGGGAGACATTTGTCCATGCGAAGATGAAAGAGACTAAGGCTTGGTGGGAAAGAGAAGATAGCCAGATTATAGAATCTTACAAGCGGGACGTGGTTGATTTAGCAAAAGCCCTCGGGCTTGACATAGTGACTGTAGAACTTTTTCCTGATTCTTAGTACGTCCTTATAGAACAAAGAGGACTAGATGGACTTCGCAGGCCTATGAAGCAACTTGATGAGAATACCTATCAGGACGAGGATGGCAGTACCTGGCGCGTGTCGGCGATCACTCATGACCTTATGCCCTATCGGTTGAATCCTGAGAGCTATACTCAACCCACATTAGAAAGTGTAGAAAAAGCTATAGATGAAATAGACCGTAATGGAATAAACAAACCGGAAGATTGGCAGTGGGAGCTGGTAAGGCACGTCGTTAAGGAGATGAAAGACACTCACTTTATTGCCTGTTTAGCTGCTGATATTAGTTTTTCAGGTTTTGGCCAGATCGATGAGGACTTTTACCTCAGCTTAGCCCTTCATCCAGAAATGCATGCTAAGTTGGCAGAATTGAACGGCAAACGAGTCATTGAAATGGTGAAATATTATGCAGAGGAGGGAATAGATGTCCTTATTCCGTGCGGGGATTATGGTAGCAGTAGGGCTCTTTTGGCAAATCCCACGATCTTCGTAGAACACGTTTTTCCTTGGCTAAAGGCCTATTGTGATGAGGCACATAGACTCGGCATGAAAGTGTTGAAGCATTGTTGTGGGAGAACGTGGGAGATCTTCGATTATTTCATCAAAGCAGGATGCGATGCCTACGAATCAATCCAGACCACAGCCGGAATGGATATTAAACTCCTTAAGGAGCAATACGGAGATAGGATTACCCTTTGGGGTGGAGTCAACAACGAGAACCTCATAGGAGGCAAGTCCAAAGATGTGGGGGCAGATGCCCGTTATGCCATAAAATACGCTGCACCAAAAGGTGGATTTATCTATGGAGCAAGTCACTCATTGGCGGTTGGAGTCCCTATTGAGAATCTCCTGACTATGAAGCGTTCTCGGGAGAAGTTCGGAAGTTATCCTATCGATCTCTGAGAAAGCCATGATTGTATTCTAAGTCAAAGCTTTGATGTAGGATAATTGGTTTGGGTTTCGCGTGAGAGGTAACGCTAGATTGGGCCTTAGCAAGATAGTTCCGAAGTGGAGGCACAAGATTAAGAAGCAATTGTATGAGTGTATGTGGTATACCCAAGGTTGATATAGAAAGGCTGATGAGGGCTTGATCTCTCCGGTTCTGGGCGTTTGCCTGAGGGATTCTGATGAGAAGAATTAAGAAAGCCTATTCTGAACGAAAGGAAGGAGATTGAGATGTCTGTTGAGCGAGTGTATCGTTCGGCGATTGTGGGCTGCGGGCCGATGGGCAGGTGGCATGCAAAGACATACAAGCTCATCTCACGCGGTGAGCTTGTTGCGTGCTGCGATCTGGATGCTGAGCGCAGGCAGAGTTATGCTGAGGAGTTTGGCATTACGCCGTATGCCGAGGCCGGCGATATGGCCACAAGGGAGAAGCCGGACCTGGTTCATGTAGTAACACCACCAAATGTGCGAGTTGGGCTTATGCAGACGATCAGTGATAACAGTGCTCCCGCATGTATCGTGGAAAAACCCATTGCCTGCGAGGTGAGCGACTGGAAAAAGCTCTGTGAGTTTCAAGGTAAGACAAAGACGAAGTTCGCCGTTTGTCACCAGTTTCGTTGGCACCTGGATCTGGCACGCTGCCGTGAGGCGCTTAATTCAGGAAAACTCGGCAAACTACTTTTTCTCGATTTTTCCGCCGGTATGAATATCTCTGGGCAGGGAACGCACATCCTTGACTGGGCGATGTCCTTGAACCAGGATGCACCTGTAGTGCGCGTATTTGGAGCGACAAGCGGAACGGGAGGCATAATCGGCTATCATCCTGGTCCCGACACAACTGTCGCTCAGATAGTTTTTGCAAACGGTGTTTGCGGTATGTGGAATAACGGTTTTACCGCCCCAAGAACAGTCAATGACAATGCTGATTATAAGCACTGCCGCATAGCAGCTTATGCCGAGCGGGGGCATACGCTGTGGGAGGAATTTGGGAAGTGGGAGATTGCATCTTCCGACGGGCTTGAGGCTGGTAAGAGTGCTGATATCAAGGAACACGAGAAACAGAATCACGCCGCTCAGGCTGGTCTAATAAATGCGATGTTTGACTGGCTTGAGGATGATTCTAAGCCAGCCGGGACCAATCTAAAAAGAGCGCTATACCAGTGGAATGTAGTCCTTGGCTTATATGCTAGTTCTCTCTTGCGCAAGCCGATTGATATTCCCTTTGATCCTCCGGACGACCTTTTTTTGAAGTTGGCTGAGGCGTTGAAATGAGGATTCTATTCTGTCAGTTGGGGCGAGGATTGTTGTGAGTAATAGGTTGCGGTTGTTATTTTTGTTGGGAGGGATTTATTAAATCTATTGAAACGGGAGGAATCACGATGACTAGCTCAATGACCAGGTGCGCGACTGAGATAAAGGATGAATGGAAGTGGTGGGTTCACGATCGATTCGGTATGTTCATCCACTGGGGTCTTTATAGTCTTCCCGCCCGTCATGAGTGGGTAAAGACCCGTGAGCGTATCAATAATGAGGAATACCAAAGGTATTTTGATCATTTTGACCCCGATATGTATGATCCAAGAACCTGGGCGAAGACAGCAAAGGATGCCGGAATGAAGCATTTCGTCATCAGCACCAAACATCATGAGGGCTTCTGCCTCTGGAACTCAGAGTACACCGACTATAAGGCAACTAACACTCCCTACGGCAAGGATCTTTTGGAACCCATGGTCGAGGCTTTCCGAGAAGAAGGACTGCGCGTCGGCTTCTACCACTCGCTTGTCGACTGGCACCATCCGGAGTTTCCCTGCGACCGGTTCCACCCTATGCGCGATAACAAGGAATTCAGAGAAAAGGACAAGACTAGGAATATTAGAAAGTACGCTCAATACCTGCACGCACAGGTCAGGGAGCTTTTGACGAAATTTGGTCGGATCGACTACATTTTCTTTGACTTGCTCTATCCCAGCGAGCCCGGAAAGAATGTCGATGACTGGGATTTCCCCTATCCCGGCGAAGGGAGAAAGGGAAGGGATGATTGGCAGTCGCAAAAACTCCTGAAGATGGTGCGTGAGCTTCAGCCACACATCCTTGTTAACGACCGGCTCGATCTCAACGGCGTCCCAGGTGGCTGGGACTTCAAAACCTCAGAGCAGTTTATCGTGCGCGAGCGGATGAAGGTCGATGGCAAGCGGGTACTCTGGGAGACCAACCAGACCTTCTCGGGTTCCTGGGGTTATCACCGCGATGAGGCAAGCTGGAAGAGCCTGGAGCAACTCGTGCAGATGCTCATCGATACGGTTAGCAAGGGCGGCAACTTCCTTCTCAATGTTGGCCCGACCGCTCGAGGCGAATTTGACGAGCGGGCCATGGATCGACTCTCAGGCATCGGTAAGTGGATGAGGTATCATAGTCGCTCTGTCTATGGTTGCACGCAGGCACCTCAGGAGTTCAAGACTCCACAAGACTCCCGGCTTACCTACAATCCTACTAGAAACCGATTGTATGTGCACGTCTTTGCCTGGCCGTTTGAGGAGCTTCACTTGGACGGTTTTGCTGGAAAGGTCGAATACGCGCAGCTTCTCAACGACGCCTCAGAAATTAGGTTCCGTCAGCCCCGCTGGCAGGAGTACACGGGTGCGGACAAGAGCACCTTCAAGGATAGTGTCATACTCCAGCTACCCGTGAGGAAGCCAAACGTGACGGTGCCGGTGATTGAGCTCTTCTTAAGGTAAGAGTTACTCGCAAGTTTTCTACCAATCTAGGTGTCTTAGAAGTACTCAGGCGAATGCGGTTCGATCCATCCGGCGAGGGGAATTTTTATGCCTATTTTCGAGTAGTTTTCGGCGAAGAAAGAGAACTCATGTACAAAATCGATGAGGAGAGTGGTAATGAAGAAAGCTGTAATTCTTGCTAAGTATAAAGCCGTACTGGTGGAGGTTCCGAATCCAGAGCCAAAGGAGGACTGGGTCCTGGTAAAGGTGCAGGCAGCACCGATGTGTACCGAGTACAAAGCCTTTATTAGCGGTCAAAATACCGATTTTCTTGGACATGAGGCAGTAGGGGAGGTGGTTTCAGTTGCCCAACCAGGACCAGTGAGGGTAGGTGATCGAGTGGTGGTAATGCCGCAGTATCCCTGCGGAAAGTGCCCTTTATGTATTTCCGGAGAGTTCACTCACTGCGAGAATATCTACGACTTTGCCAAATTCGTCGGTAGTCCTGAGGGCAGTGCCACCATGGCTCAGTATCTTCTCAAGCCCTCCTGGCTTCTGCCTCCTATACCTGAGGGTGTTTCCTATGAATATGCCTCACTGGCTCTTTGTGTTTTAGGTCCAACATTTGGGGCATTTGATCTTATGAATGTGAACTCGTTTAATACTGTTCTCATCACGGGTGCGGGGCCTGTGGGGCTGGGCGGTATTATCAATGCTCGCTTTCGTGGAGCAAGGGTCATCGTTGCTGAATTTCATCCCTGGAGAGTAAAGAAAGCAAAGGAGTTGGGAGCAGAAGCTGTGATCGATCCAAGGAATAAAGACTGTGTTGAACAGATTAAATCTCTCACCAACGAAATTGGGGTGGATAAGGCAGTGGACTGCTCCGGCACTGTAGCAGCCCACAGGATTTGCATCGATACCACTCGTCGCAAGGGCCACGTAGCTTTTGTTGGCGAGTGCGGAGAGGAGACGCCGCTTAGAATCAGTCCTGATATGATTCGAAAGGGCCTAACACTCCATGGCTCCTGGCATTATAACTTATCCCGTTTTCCTGAAATTATGAAAGTTATTCAACACTCCCCTTTAGTTGGTGAGCTCATAAGCCACGTCTTTCCTCTGAGAAAGATTCAAGAGGCCTTTGAGGTATCCGCATCCCATGATTGTGCCAAGATTATTCTCAAACCCTGGGAGTAAGGATGCTGAGCAATGTATCCGGGAGATAATGATGGCTGTATTAGAAAAAGATAAAGCAACTATACGAAAACTAGCTACGGAGCTAGCTGAAATTGCCCATCTCCCTATTCAAAAACAAGAAGCAGAGATGTGGCGGCGACTTAATCGACTGGAGCCTGTTAAGGTAATGGTTTGGATTAATGAAAGTCCCTGGGCTGATTGTGAAGAAGCTGCTGCTAATATTGGCGAGAAATATGTACTTTCCTTAAAGCCCAATCCAGCTATTCTGGCTGCGGAAAACTGGAATCTCGATGCGGCTCGTCAAAAACTGGAGGAGGACCTGGAAAAGACCAAAGGTTGTGCCGTTGAGGTGATAATGAAGGATATCAGTACCTGCCGCAGGCAGCCACATCGTTTATGGGAATGGGCGAACATAGCCACGAAATTGACCGAAAGGTATTAGAAAAACTATCATCAAAATTGCAGGGAGAGGCTAAGATGAGCTATAAACGAGGATGGGCCGCTTTGAACCTTAGGATGCCTTCTACTATACCGCATACTGAGTATTGCTCTCATCCAGAGCTAGTCAAATATGTTACCGGTCTGGAGCCAGGAAATAAGGAGGAGGAGACAGAAGCCTATCAGAGATTCTATCAGCTCACCGATTACGATCTTCTATGGGTAAGTAACGACGGGCCAGCCTGGAAGGGAAGGATAACCTCTATGGGACACGCGCTGTTCCAGGAGGATGGGTCAGATTACAATCCCGATGTTTACTGCCCTTTTAAGGATCCCGAGCAAGTCTTAAACTTTAATCCGGTAGCTGAATATGAAATTCCCAATATAGAGGAGAGAGCGAGCTACTTTGAGAAGTTTTATCAAAAGGGCCAAAGGGAAAACCCCAACTTGGTCTTTCCCGGAGGATACTACAAAACCATTTTCTCTGCCTGTATTCACGCCTTTGGTTGGGAGATGTTTCTGTCCTCGGCTCCCTTGGATGAGGAAAGATTTGACCGGGTCTTAGAAGGATTTTTCCAGATAAGCCTGGCTAATTACAAAGCCTGGGCCAAGACCAGCATCAAGGTCTTTATCTGTCATGATGATATTGTCTGGAGTGCTGGACCTGTCTTTCATCCCAACTGGTATAGAAAACATATCTTTCCCCGATATGAGAAGCTCTGGAGTATTCTTAAAAAAGAGGGAATAAAGGTACTCTTTTGCTCAGACGGAAATTTTGATGAGTTCATTGATGATCTGGCCGAGACGGGAGCAGATGGATTTATCTTTGAGCCCTTTACCAGTCTGGAGAGAATAGCTGAAAAATACGGAAAGAGTAAGGTAATCATCGGCAACATCGACACTCGCATCTTAACCTTTGAAACCAAAGAAAAGATCCTTAAAGAGGTGAAAAGATGTACTAATATAGCTAGAAACTGCCCGGGATACTTTTTCGCCGTGGGAAATCACATTCCCCATAACGTTCCTCTAAAGAATGCCCTTTATTATCTTGATTTGATCAAGAATCTGGGCCGAAAGTAGCTGATAGAGGTTAGTTTTATCCAAGAAAGTTGATTGAGTATTTAATAGAAATAATGAATCATTGCAAGTATGGAGTTTTGGAACAAGTTACCTAATCCAAAGACAGGAGCATAAGATGAAAAAATTTCAGGTCCGCTTTCCGGTTGAGGTGATATTTGGAAACGGGGAGGTTAGGCAAATTGGTAAAGTGACTAAAAGATTTGGAAAAAAAGTTTTTCTAACTGTTACTCCCTTTATGAACGAGATAGGTACAACTAAGAGAGTCAAGAATTATCTGGATGGAGAGGGGTTGGAAACTCTTATATACGATGAAATCCAGTCTAACCCTTCCTGCGATAAAATAGATGAGGCAGCCTATTTTGCCAAAAAAGAAAGATGCGATGTGGTAGTTGGAATAGGAGGAGGAAGCGCTATTGATACAGCTAAGGCTGTTGCTGTGGTGGTAGGTAATGGGAGAAGTTCCTGGGATTATACTCAGCGCACCGATCATGAAGTGGCCCAGCCTACCCAGGCTACTCTTCCCATAATTGCTGTTCCCACTACGGCGGGAACAGGCTCTGAGGCCACTCTTTATGCAGTACTAACCAATCCGAAGATAAAGGAAAAGAGTACTATAATTAGCTCTCGAGTTTTCCCTAAGACTTCCATAATAGATCCAGGGCTTACCATCTCTGTGCCACCGGCTCTTACCGCTCTTACCGGATTTGATGCTCTCTCCCATGCTCTGGAGTCCTACATTAATGTCAACTCCAATGCTTATTCTGAATTAATTGCTCTGGAGTCCATGAGATTGCTCTTTCATAATTTGCCAAGCGCTGTAGCTGATGGCCAGAACATTGAAGCAAGATCCAAAGTGGCCTGGGCAGCAACCTTAGCCGGGATGGCTATCTCTCATGCAGGCACTGTTCTTCCCCATGCCATGGGTCAGCCAATTAGCGGCCTCTACAATGCTCCTCATGGAGGAACTATTGCTGCCTGCTTGGTAAAAATCATGGAGTATAGCTTTACTTCCAATATTGAAAAATTTGCCTATATAGCAGAGGCTATGGATGAGGATGTAAAATCCTTATCTATTCACCAAAAGGCAGAAAAAAGTATTGAGCTATTGAAGCAACTTTCAGAAGAAATAAACTTAAGTGTGAGCTTCGGAAATTACGGAGTTCAAAGAGAAGATATTCCCAAAATTGTGGATATCGTTCTTAAGGGGTTTAAGCAAGATGTCGATGCTCATCCCAAAAAAATAAACAAAGAAGAGATAGAGAATCTTTATTATGAATGTATATAGGAGACTTTTGTGAGCGAAGTATTTAGACCACTTCTTTTGGCAATTGATGTGGGGACCTCCAGCTGCAAGATGGCTTTTTTTGATTATTCAGGAAATCTAATTGTCCAGACATCCGAGAATTATCTTACCTACTATTCAGGACTCTGGGCTGAGCAAAACCCTGAGGATTGGTGGCAGGCTGCTAAAGAGGGCATAAAAAGATTAATTGTAAAATACCACATTGACCGAGAGAGAATAGCCGGGATTGGTGTAGATGGGCAAAGTTGGGCAACCCTACCCATAGGGACGGATGGTCTCCCTTTGCGAAAGGCGACGATATGGCTGGACAGACGGGCAGAAAAGCAGTGTAGGTGGATGAGACCCAGAGGCAGGTTGGTTTACGTAGGCACCTCTCATGAGAGCGTAAAATTTTCCGGCGATCAATTCGAAAGGATTATTCGTCAAGAAATAAACATAACCGGTTCCTGGATGTCATATTCACCACCTTTCCTAGGAAGGGCCTGGACTTTAAGCGCTCATTTTCTTGCGAAAAGAAGGATTAAAACTGACATATTAATTTCTCATAGATTTGAGCTGGAGAAGATCAAAGATGCCTTTAAGGCAATGGTCAATATCTCTATTTTTTCTGAGAAGCTTATGATTGTATTCTAAGCGAAAATTTTGGCCTCGGATAATCGATTTGAATTTAGTTCATAACAACCGAATACTAAGGATAATAAAACCTGTTTTCGGTAATTCATGATTTTGCTCTTTGAAAATGTCTCCGTCCAGGCCTGTGATCAATGTGCAGAAATCTGGAGAAAAAAGGAGAACATACCCCCAATTATTTATGGCGTTTTGTATGGAAATAAAATTTTTCCATCCTACAAGATAAGTTCTTTTAAAGTAGGATAAATCTTTAGATAATTCTGATATCTCTCCTCATACTGTGAGTGTTGCTTGATGTCTGGTTCGAAT
>SDBU01005200.1_pt1 | contig 15681 bp, 11 predicted proteins | sample 2277071 | NCBI WGS metagenome assembly SDBU01 (sample SAMN10397929, study PRJNA504765) | marine sediment metagenome | isolation source: marine sediment core GS08_GC12, 126 cmbsf | place: Arctic Ocean: Gakkel Ridge, Loki's castle | collected 2008
ACTCATTAATTATAGTTAAATAGCCACAACATTCATATTCTGGAATGTAAAACAAAAACAATTTGATAATAGGTTTTAACCTTTTTAGAGTGAACTCATGTATTCAATAGAATTAAAAAAAGATATTGAAAAATATATTGATGAAACTATTAGTTTAGTTGCATCAGAATCTCTTTTGTATCCCGAAATAAAAGAAGCTTTGGCATCTACAAGCCATCAATTAACAGTAGAAGGAACTGCAAATAAAAGGTATTTCTCTGTTCCAGATGAGTTGAATAAATTAGAAATACACACAAAGAAACGTTTCATTCAATTATTTAATAAAGCATTTTGTGATATTCGTTCGACTACAGCTACACATGCCAATATTTCTATATACCTCAGTGTTTTAAAACCAGGTGATACAATATTATCATTAAATATTAATAGTGGAGGACATATTAGTCATGGTCATAATCACTCAATTGCGGGCCGATTATTTAAAATAGAGCACTATTGTATTGAGGAAGATGGTACAGTAGATTTAAAAAAGCTTGAATTGATAATAAAAAAGTATCGTCCCCAGTTACTTATTTCAGGTGGTTCCTCTTGCCCAAGAGAGTTTGAGCATGATTTAATTGCAAAATTGTGTCACCAATATAATGTTATGCATTTAGCAGATATATCTCATTCTGTAGGTTTAATCGCCGCAGGAGTATTAAAAAATAACCTTTATGAATCTGACTTTGTTACTTTTGGTACACAAAAAACATTTTTAGGACCACGTGGCGGAATAATACTTTCAAAAAATAAATATTCCAAGCAAATAGAGCAAGCAATATTCCCAGGAATTGAAGGGGCAATGCTTATACCTCAAATTATTGCAAAAAGTTTGGCCGTTGAATATGCTTTTTCTCATGAATTTAGAAAAGTGCAAAACAGAATCCTAGAATTTTCAAAAATACTAGCAAATAAACTCTTATTGCATAACGTAAATGTTGTAACAAAAGGTTCAGACAATCATTTAGTTTTAGTCAAGACGGAGGAAGCTAAAAAAATTGTTAATGAATTAGAAATGTTGGGACTGCGATGTAATTTAAATCCAATACCAAATTCTAGCAAATGGGGAATTCGATTTGGAACTACTTCTCTCGCTCAATCAATTTTAACTAAAGAAGAAGTTACAACTTTATTTGATAACTTGGCAAAACATATAAGTATCCGTAGTTGTTTGACAAAACAAACCTTGCAAGAAAACATTAATAATATAATTTCATCAAAAAGGCATTTATTACACCAAAGAGAATCAGGCAATTTTGTAAAACTTGAAGATGTTGATAATAGAGAGAAAGTGACTTCAAATATTTTAATTAACAAAAAAATTAATAAATCCACTGAGTATGCCCCATTGGTTAAGTTTGTAAAAACAAGTGAATCATTCTTTGACAAAAATCCAACAACTGTTATCATTCCAACAATTGGTGTTGATAATCAATTAGCAAACAATGTTGAATATTCAAGAAGAATAGGAAATAAAGTTAATGTTCTAATCATTGATTCTAGTTTCAATAATAATAAACTGATTGAAAAAGTTAATGAAAACATTTATAATATTTCACTTTCTTATTTTACAAAAAACATGATAAATCTTGAAAAACTAACAACTCTATTTGGATTTAACCAACTAACTAACAAAGGTAAGGGTTGGTCTATGTTTTTAGGTTACATAATTTCATTCTTAAATGAAATACAACACGTTTATTTTATTGATGCTGATTTACAAGATGTTAATAAATATGACCCATTAAATAGATTGACGTGCTATAATAATGCAAGTACTAATATAAGTCATGCTGTTATCGCTACACCAAATAGAAGAAATGAAGTTTTGCACAGTGTATTAAATGCTTTTGAAATTCAAAATCCAGAACTAATACACAGAGCGAAACAATATATCCATTTTCTCGCAGGAGAGAGATATTTGTTTGTTGATAGTTATAAAAACATGCCTTGGATGACTAATTACGGTATTGAAACATGGATTAATCTTTTTTCTTCCTCTAAAGACATCAAAACAATTCAAATTAGTAATGAACACCGAAACGATTCAACTAACTCCTACATAAAGAATGAAGTTATGCTTATGTATTGCTCGAAATTGATTTCACATATTGTAAATTCTAAAATATTAGATAACTATTCAGTTCAGTCAATAATTAATTTTAATAGACACTTCGAATTCTATAGGGATGTTTCAATTTTACCCTTAACTTCAACAGACCATATTTGTAACTATCGAGTTAATACTGATTGCTTAATTCCTTCATACTTTGATTTAAGAAAACTTAATATTATCAATAATAATACAGAAGAATTTCTTTTAGAAAAAACAACATAAATATGTTCAACTTTGATACTTTAATAAAAAATATTGAAAATGACAAAAGAACCAAACTAATTGGACTATTTGGCTCTTATGCAAATAATACTAATAATAATTTATCAGATATAGACATTTTTGTAATATTAGACGGAGTTATGCCTTTAGAAATTGAAGGAATTCATTTTCAATCTTCATATAAGGAAGAGGTAGATTTTCTTTTAATATCAGAAGATAAAATTCATTCAAAAAGATTACCTAAGTATATAGAATTATGTATATTAAATAATTCTAAAATTTTATATTCAAGTTGTGAAACTTGCAGAATAATAATTGAAAATTTACAATTCCCTAAGTTAAATAGTAAACTTTCCAGTACAGAGGCAGAAAACATTTTCTGGCATCTAAGACATATTATTTACAAAGCAGAGAAGTTTAATAATGATTCTGTTGAATTGAAGATATTATGGGCAAAGTTTTTATATTTCTTGTCATTATTGTGGCCTCGATTTTTTAATAAAGAAGTTCAAGGAGAATTGCATTTTTTAAAACATTCTTACGGAAATAAATTAAAGGAATTTATTATAAATTCTAATAATAATATTCCCGCATTAAGTGAATGGTACAATATTTTGAAAATACTTCCTATTTCTAAAAATATTAAAAAAGGTAAAATGTTCTGTGAAGTTGATAATTTGATTCAACCTTATACTCCTGTACACTCCATTTCTATGAATAAAAATATTTATAAAAAAATCGTTAAAGGCTGGTTAAAAATATGATAGAGGAATCAAAAGAGCTATCGATAATTGTTGTTCATTATTATTCTGAGCACCGTCATAATATGCTCTTAAAAAATGTTGATAATCTCTTGCAACAAACTTTTTCAGATTTTGAACTAGTGCTGGTAATTGATAATACAAATATTTTACCTAAATTCTTATTTAAAAAACTAGAATCATTATGTGTAAAAACGAACATCTCATTTGCAAGGAGAGGTGCTGCATGGTGCAGAAAAATTGGAGTTGAACTTTCAACAGGGAAATTTATTGCTTTTTTAGATGACGATGCAATTCCGAAAAATACTTGGGCAGAAAATATTCTTGTTGGTATAAAAAATAGTGGTTTAGTTGGCGTTGGAGGAAAAACATTGTCTTCTAATATCAAGACAAAATCTCAAATGTTTTTTGATTTAGATAACTCACAAAGGTTTCCATTAGTTGATAATCATGGTAAAATATTCAATATCTCAACTGTAAATGCTTGTTTTAAAAGAGATGCTCTTAAAAAGACAGGTGTTGTCAATAATAAATATACTGACTTTGCAAAAATGAATATATTTTTTGGACTTGAAGATTATGACATTACATATAGATTAATTGAAATTTATGGTACTGATAAATTGGGTGTAGTTCCAAATGCAATTGTTTACCACAACCATCGTGAAACATTTTTAGAAGCCTATAAACAATTCGAGGGGTATGGTAAAGGTGCAGCTTTTTGGCTTTGGAGCTATAATAAAGTACCTTTTGATTTAAAAGGCAGCCAGGAACTTCCTCAAAATATAGGTTGTTTTTTATCGCATATATTTAAAATTATTAAAGCAATACCAAAATATAGGATACATTATATTAAAACTAGAAAGCAACAATATTCAATTATCTTTAGCCTATTATATTCAATAAATGGATGGTTATTAAGAATAGCTTTTCATTTAGGAACTTATAAAGGTCAAAAATATTTGAACAAATATGAAAAAAATACCTCACAAATTTATTCTGGATATAAATAAAACAAAATAGGGTAATAAATTAATTGGAGAATTTATAAAATAAAAAAAATAAATCAAAAGGGAAAAATTAGAATTGAACTTAATTTTTTGGGCACAAATTGAGAATTTAAGATTTCTAACATATTGTTATTATAAGTATATAAAAAAATAGTGTAGTAGGTTCGAGTCCTACCCGAGGACTCGAATAGGACTCGAACCACATATTTTTTCATAAAAACTCACCGTTATTTTTCTATAATAATATATTTCCCAATTGACTCTTGCCTTTATATCTCTGTGGCTCTGTCCCACTTGGAAAATTCGGGAACACAATACTTATTTTTTTCCAACATACTAGTAAAATCATACATCTTAATATGACACGATTGGCAGGAGTTGTCGCTAGAGGGAAAAAATAGTTGACTTTGGTCACGTAAAATTGGATGAACTTATCAGGATAATCTTTATGATGAATATTAGACAGTGAATGAATGATTTATTGTAAAATTTTATTAAGAGAAATTTAAATGATTTTTTTTGTTATTGCATAAATTCAGTCATTATAGTAGGATAAGTTATAAACTGATATTGTGGCATAAAATTTGCAATTCATCATCTATGATAGAATCTAATTCAATTGTTAATAGAAAAAAATCTAACTACATTTATTAAAAAACCAATAATCCCAAAGATGAGTGGATTCTGACAACAAGTATTAATGAGGTGTAATATGCAAGATCTACCTGAGAAGGAAAGACAGAAAATTTTATTAAAAAAATGGATTATACTTGATAATAATGAGGATTCTGATTCAGAAGAATATAATTTTTGTAACCACGAAGATGAAGAATATACTTAGTTAGATTTCGATCACTTCAATTAATATTTCTGACGTTTTAGAGTTGTATGCTGAATTTTAAATTTATAAAATTTTGAAAAATAAAAAAGCCCTCACGGAAAATCCGCAAGGGCTAAAAATAGATGTAAACCACACTTCATTAATTAAAATAGTAAGAATAAATAGTTGCATTTAACGGGAAAATTTGTTAGTTTTTATTTAAAATAAAACCGAAACTCATATTAAATTCACATTTGATTTTAATATGTGGAATATTGGTTAAAGTATAAAGACAGTTTAACCTAATTAAGGGGGTATAATTATGAAAAAGATATTGATATTTTCGTTAATGAATTTTTTATTTTTTACTAATTTATTTGCTCGGCAGATTGTAGAAACTCCTGTTGCAGCATTTACTGCAGATGACACGAGCGGGACAACTCCATTAACGGTTCAATTCACAGATCAATCTATAAATGACCCAACGAGCTGGTTATGGGATTTTGGAGATGACAGCACAAGTATTATACAGAATCCCTCACATACATATACAGATACGGGTACATATACAGTTAAATTAAAAGTAACAAACAGTGCGGGTAGTGATAGTTTAACGAAGACAAATTATATTACAGTTGATTCTGCTGTAACTCCTGTTGCATCATTTACAGCCGGTGACACTAGCGGCACTGCGCCATTGACTGTTCAATTTACAGATTCATCAAGTAATAATCCAACGAGCTGGTTATGGGATTTTGGGGATGACAGTACAAGTATTATACAGAATCCCTCGCACACTTATACAAGTGCAGGAACTTATACTGTTAAACTTATTGCTTTTAACAGTGCAGGGAATGATTCTTTGACGAAGACAGATTATATTACGGTTTCTGCACCCACACCTTCAGATATCAGCGTAATCAATTTCAAGAGGTTAAAAGTGGACGGGGCAGAGGTATCCGGCGGAAGACCAAGGATTGATGAGGGACAAACGTACACACTCGCCGGATTAAAAAAACCTCTCAATATCCTCAATGGTACAAAACTTGAATTTCCAGAGGGCTCAGTTCCCGATGACACGATTACTATTACAATTAAATTGCCTGGATTTGTCAAGGTAGCAGATGATACGGTGTCTGCTTTCAGAGATAGTATTATATCGTCAATTGAATTTATAGTAACTGTTGATGACGACACTATATCTCCGTACAATTTTTCTACGCCGATTAATGTGACCATACCATATAAACGTGGTTTGATGGAAAAATATGGATTCAGCGCTGAAGATCTGGGTCTTTTCTTTTTTGACACTACCGGAACCGGAGAAGGTGTTTTTGATACTTCAGGTATATCAAGTTCGGCAGTTGAATCGGCGAATAATAGAATTTCAGGGCAGGTATCACATTTTTCTAATCTATCTGTAACAAGTACAACGTCTGGTGCTACAATTGTTCCTGTTGAACTTTCTTCTTTTTCTGCTATAGTAGTGTCAGATAAAATCAATTTAATGTGGACAACGTTATCCGAGACTAACAACTTGGGATTTCATATAGAGAGAAGCCCGGATGAAGAAAATTTTGTTCCAATCGCATTTGTGGAAGGTCATGGCACTTCTGCAATTAGCTATAATTATCAGTATATAGATGACGAGGTTAACTCCGATAAATATTATTATCGATTAAAGCAAATTGATTTTAATGGTTCCTATGAATATTCAGATGTAGTAAAGGTTGTATTTGGTGTACCCGGCAAGTTTTATTTATCGCAAAATTATCCGAATCCTTTTAATCCTGAAACTGAAATTAAGTATCAACTGCCGGAGGCTTCTTCTGTGAATATAAAAGTTTATAATATAATGGGCCAAGAGATAAAAACATTATTCAGCGATCATCAATCTGCCGGATATTATTCTATTAAATGGGACGGAACAAATAACATGGGAATGAAAGTAGCAAGTGGAATTTATGTTTATAGATTGCAGGCAGGAAGTTTTACTGATATCAAAAAAATGGTATTTTTGCAGTAATTGGTTTGTAAAATTTGAAAATTATGTTTTAAGCCATTGTTAATAGATTTGACAATGGCTTTTTTTATTTTTATATAAATTTTGATGAAGTATAAATTCCCAATTTAAATCTATTTTATTATTTTTTACCGGACACTACTGTCCGGAATTATATAATAAATAATCCATTAAACCGGGATAAAGTAAAGAGGGCGAACACAGGGATTCGCCCCTACAGCGTGAATATCATATTTTCTGAGAAACAGAGTTTGGGAACGAGAAAAAATCGTACTTCATATTTCCTCTGTGCACCTTTATGCTTCCTTCGCGCCTCTGCGGTTTATTCCTTCATTCGTCGTTCGTACTTCCTCCTGCCTCTCTGTTCCCATTTTCTTAATCCGCCTTTTCCGAATCCGCCTTTTCTGAATCCGCCTCAGGCGGACAGGCGGACTGCCACCTCGGTGTTCTCTGTCTGATTTGAAGCTGTTCTTCTAAGTGTTTTCGTTCAGTTATATCTTTAACAGTATGTACAAAATATTTCAATTCATTTTTCTCAAATACCGGAGATGCTGTTATCAGGTAGTTTCTTCCATGTTCTGTAATCTCACTAACACCTCCTTCTTTTGTTTCAATTGCTTTTATGCAGGGACAGTCGTCTATTGGTTTATCTAATCCATGCACTATTTCATAACATTTTTTCCCAATAATTTCACCTGGTTTTTTATTTAAGGCTTCGTATCCGGTTTTATTGATTTTTATAAATCTTTGGTCAGGAGATAACAATATAATAATATCATGGGCTGAGTCAAATGTTTCCTGCCATTCTCTTGCAGACTTGCTTTCTTTCTCTAATAATTCTTTTATCTCTTTATCTGCCTTCTTACGCTCGGTGATGTCTCTTGCTATCCCCTGGGTACCCACAAAACTCTTTTTTTTCAGTTCTACCGACGCATAAAGCCCCTCTGCATCGATGAGAAAAAATGGTACGTCTTCAATACCTATCGATTTATCCTCAAATGGAACTGCAGTTTTATCCTTTCTTAAAAGACGAAGCTCAAAAAACTTTGTGCTTCTGTCTCCGGTTCTTCTTTCATTAATCCGAAAAGCTGCCTTCTCTCTGTCATCCGGATGTACTAAATCCAAAAAGTCAGTTCCTATCAATTCTTCTATATCATATCCATATTTTTTCACTGAAACATTTATAAATGTTATTTTCCCGGTTGAATCCAATCGATAAATTATATCAGGAACGGTACTTACTATTGAATTAAGCTTTCTTTCAGATTCTTCCAGAGCTATTTCCATTTGTTTATGTTCTTTTCCCAACCTTTGTCTTTCAAGTGCTCGTTTAATTCTTATCTTCAACTCATCCTCTTTACACGGTTTTAAAATATAATCAACGGCACCATCTCTTAATGCCTTAATAGCAGTTTCTACCGTTACGTAACCCGTAATAAGAATGACCATTGTTTCAGGATTCATCTTTTTTGTCTCCGACAAAATTTGTAATCCATCGATTCCTTTCATAACAATATCCGAGAGAACAAGATTATATTCATTCTTTTTAATTAATTTTAGGGCTTCTTCACTGCTATCTATTGCAGTTGTTTCATAACCTTCTGTTGACAGTATTTTTTCAAATGCCTGTAATGATTGAAGGTCATCTTCTACTATAAGGATGCTTTCTTTTTCCATAATAAATATCCTTTAAATTATGGTTTGTTTAACATTTTATTTATATAAAATTTATTCTGATTAATTCATAAATTGTTTTCAACATCACTTCCATTTTAAGAAATCGGCAGGGTTATCACAAAAGTTGCACCCCTTCCCGCCTTACTTTTTACGTTAATTTCACCGCCAAAACTTTCGATTATACCCTTTGAAATTGACAACCCCAATCCTGTTCCCAGCATATTCGTTTTAGTTGTAAAAAAGGGTTCAAAAATATGGTCAATGTCTTCTTCCGAAATCCCGCATCCGGAATCCTTAAAAACTATTTTGAGTTTTTTATCCTTTACTTCTGTACTTATATTAAGGACACCCCCGCCTTCCATAGCATCACCGGCATTCATTATAAGATTCATAAAAACCTGGTGTAATTCCTGAACTATACCTTGTATTTTCGGCAACTCGGAGTTCAGATTCTTTTTTACCACAGTTTTATTAATATCCAACTGATTTTTTAATAAATCAAGTGTTTGTTCAATAACTCTATTTACATCTACCTGTTCTTTAAACATAACTTTAGGACGCTGTAAATCAAGAAGCTGCTTAACAGTATTTTTTATTCTATTTGCGCCGATTTTTACCTGTTCTATGCTCTCTTTCTCAGGAAAATCATCAGGCAAAGCCTTTTTAACAAATCCAAGATTCATTGTTATTGCCTGCAGGGGATTATTAATTTCATGCGCTATACTTGCCGCAAGCCTGCCGGTGGCTGCCAATCTCTCTGACTGATAAAGCTGTTTCCGGTATTCATTTAGTTTTTCTTCCGTTTTTTTGCGCTCTGTTATATCACGGGCAATGCTTAAAATGGCAGAAATATCTAAATACTCAATAATCCCGGCGCTCAGTTCTATCGGTATTCGCCTCCCGTCTTTAGTAATATGAGCCGTTTCAAAGAAAAGATGTCCCTTTTCCTGTAGTATTTTGATGTTCTCTGGAAATAAAGCGGCGTATTCCGGAGCATCGATATCCACAGGAGTCATCTGTAATAATTCTTCTCTTGAATAACCGAGCCTTTCACATGCCAATTTATTTACTTCTAAAAAATGACCCTCTAAGTCATAAATAAATATTGCATCGCCTGCTGTATCAAACAGCGTTCTGAATTTTTTCTCTGATTCTTTGAGTGCTTCTTCAGTCTTCTTTCTCACCATAATTTCTTCAATCAGTTCTATATTTGTCTTAGAAAGCTCAATGGTTCGCACCTTAACACGGTCTTCTAATTCATCGTGTGCTTTTTTGAGTGACTTCTCTGCTTTTTTTCGCTCTGTAATCTCTTTCTCAAGTTTTTTATTAATATCTTCCAGTTCAGAGGTACGTTCTTTTACTAATTTTTCAAGATTTTCTTGCAAATTTTTAAGTGCTTCATTTTTTTCCCTGAATTCAGATAAAATTTCAATGTATTTGTTTCTTGAGATTTCGTATTCTTCTTTTGTCAAAAGATAGTCATTTCTCAAATGCTTTAATAGAATTCTTAATGATTTAAGCTTATCTTCTAATTTGCTTTTATTCATCTCAAAACCATCCTGCTTTTTTCATTTTATTAATTTCTTTTTTTACTTCTTTTATTATAAAATTGACTGCTCTTTCATTAATCTTTAATTTCATTAAAAACTTTTGAAATAAGATTTTGTTTTCATAAGGAGTATCACGATATCCAATACAATTATTTTGAACGATATAATTTGAAACAAAAGTAATAGATGAAATTTCAGAATATTCATCGAGAGCGTTTCCCGGATTATGATGATTTGCTATGACATTAACCATTTCGTCCGGGAAATCCCAATCTTCAGCTATTGCTCTCCCGATATCCGTATGATCATAACCTAAAATGGCATTCTCTATATTCACTAAATTATTTTTTTCACTTCTTGATTTTCTTAAAATGTTTTTAAAGTCATAATGTAGAAATTGGTCTATAACTATAATACCAATGTCATGTAACAGTCCAATAACATATATATTTTCTCCTCGTTTCCTGAATTCTCTCCTAGAAATTAACTTACTGCAAAGCGCAACTGCAACACTATGTTCCCATAAGGAGATCCTCGTATATCCATTTACAGAATCTTCACTTTCAAATAGTTCACAGACTTTTTGACTTAATGCTAATTCCTTAACAGCTTCAAATCCTATGCAAACTACTGCTTCCTGGATTTCATTTATAGTTTTTGGATAACCGTAAAAAGCAGAATTTGCCAGTTTTAATAATTTAGCCGTCAGCGGTGGGTCCACTTCAATTATATCTGTTATATCTTTTGCACTGGAATAGGGATCATTGATTGTGTTTATAATTTGTGTCACTGTTTGTTTGATCGATGAAATCTCGGAATTATTAACTAAATTAACAATTTTATTAATTATATTCTTTTTTTCGTCAGTTGAGTTCATTTTTCACATCCTTAAATTTTTTAATATTAAAATTTTCATTGATTTTAGTAAATAAATACTATTTCAATTATATTAACATTAATCTTTTATCAATTCAAAAATTGTATCTTTGAGCTTATTTATTTTAAAAGGTTTTCTTATAAACGCATTAAATCCCATATCCAGTAATGACTGTTCTTCTGAAGGAATAATTTTACCTGAAATTCCGATAACTTTTATTCCATTTAACTCAGGATCTTCGTTAATATATTTAAAAAACTCCCTGCCATCCATATCACCCAGGATTATGTCCAGTATCACTATATCAGGTTTAAATTCAGTCAATTTTACACCGGCTTTGAAACCTGAATTTGCCACGTCGATTTCTAAATTGTTATCTTTTTCTAATGCTTTTGAAATTAAGGAAGTTATAACTTCCTCATCATCAACCACCAATATTCTTATTTTGTCGTCTTTAAGAAATTCAGAAGGGATATCATATTCTTTCATATATCTAACCAGTTCCTTTCTGGTCACCTTCCAATTCGCATTCTTAGATGGTCTGAAACCTTTCAGTTCACCGCTGTTTAGCCAGCGGTTGATTGTTGGAAGAGAAACACCAAGTATCCCCGTAACTTCCATAGCTGTAAATATCTCTTTTTTCATCACCATACCTCTAATTATTAGTTGAATACATTTCAAGTGTTTCAAGTATCTCAAGTGTTTCAATATATAAAGTTATAATCATCCTGTCAAGAAATATTTTTAAAAATGTTGAGAATTTTTTACATTTTTATTATAAGCAGATAAATTAATAATTTGTTATTCACAAATAGTACTTCTTCATTCGTAATTCGTACTTCTGGATGTTCTTGCATTCACGAATATTATTTATTATATTTATAAATGTTATATATAATAGTAACATCTTAATAAAAACCAAAAACACAAATTATTAAAATACTTGATATTACACCAAATTCTCTGTAACTTTGTATCCCGCTAATCGGGATACCTTTATCTATTTTCGGGATAAACACTCATGCCGCTGGGAGGCACCACGAATTATGAAAATAGATTCTATTTTATCTCTGTTGGTGTTGTCACCAACAGAGAGCAGAAATGAAAAAATGAAAACAATATGTTTTTTTTTGCATTATTAACGTGAATAAAATATTAACCACAAAGGTCACTAAGAATTCACAAAAATCACAAAGCTTTTTTTCTCTGTGAACTTTGTGCCTTCTTTGTGTCCTTTGTGGTGATAATTAGAAAAGGAGTAGTATTATGAACATAAATAAATCCCCGGAAAGAGATGCTGTACCGCAGACAGGTATTAGAGAGATTGCCTCCGCATTTCAGAAAAGCCGTGTACTGTTGACGGCTTATGAATTAGGCATTTTCACCGCAATAGGTGACGAAAGCAAATCTGCCGTTGAGGTTGCCAAAGCATCCGGCAGCGATGCACGGGCAGCTGAACGATTGATGAACGCCCTATGCGCTATCGGCATGCTCGAAAAAAAGAGCGGAAAGTTTTCAAACACTCCCCTGTCCTCACAATTTCTTGTAAAAGGAAAGCCTGACTATATGGCGGGATTTATGCACGTTGTGCACATGTGGGAAAGCTGGAGCACTCTTACGGAGGCAGTACGCAGCGGCAAATCGGTGGGAATTCAACATGTGGAAAAAAGAAATGAAGAATGGCGGAGTGCATTTATTGCCGCCATGAATGAACGTGCACGCGGACAGGCACAGACAGTAGCAAACCTCCTCGACCTGCAGGGCATTTCACATGTACTGGATGTTGGGGGCGGTTCCGGCGCTTTTTCTATGGCTTTAGTACGGGCTAAGGAAGGCATCAGAGCGACGGTTTTCGACCTTCCTAATATTGTTCCTCTCACACAAAATTATATTAATAATGAAAATCTCTCAGACAAAGTGGATACGGTTGCCGGAGATTATAATATCAACGACCTGGGCAGCGGATTCGATATGGTATTCCTCTCGGCTATTATTCATAGTAATTCTTTCGAAAAAAACAGGATTTTAATACAAAAATGTTCAAATGCTTTAAATACAGGCGGACAGGTAGTAGTGCAGGATTTTATTATGAATGAAGACCGCACAAGCCCCCCTCTTGCCGCTCTTTTTTCTCTGAACATGCTTGTAGCAACAGAGTTCGGTGATACATATACCGAATCCGAGGTCAGGATGTGGATGAAAGGTGCCGGATTAGCCGGCATCATAAGAAAAGATACCGATTTTGGTACTACCCTGATTATTGGTAAAAAAAATAAAAAATAAAGAAAACAATTTAAGCGGCTTCAATTCTTATTACAATGTTTAATACGAAAATAAATAAAGGCACAAAGTTTCAGGTAATGATGTAGGGGCAGACCCCTGTGTCTGCCCTTCTGCTCTCTGTTGGTGTTGTCACCAACAGAGAAAAATCAAGTATTTTCATCCTTCGTGGTGCTCTTAAAGAGTATGAATGTTTATTACAAAAATTATATTAATCCAAACCGTTTACAAATAGGTTTTGTGCTTCGGGGCTTCCGTACATTATTATTGAATAAGTTTTGCCAAGTCCGGGTCTTGCGGTGGGTGCGACCTTGAGACGATTGAACTTGGCATTCCATGCTTTTCGCAAGATTCTCAGATGTTCAGGCTCGCCATTCATCTTCACACTGTTGACTGCCGCCATAATTGTTACTCCAATCTGGTTGATTGGATTCGAAGCCGGGCAGGATGTATAACGCCAGTCGCTCTTTTGTTCTATCCAGGTATCATTATTTAAAAAGGTATTCCATCGTTTGACAGACTCCGGGATACGCTCATCGCCTGAAAGCTCATAATACCGGCTCATTCCGTTAACTCTCACCGAACCGATGAAGCCGGCTTCTCCTACATGTTTCGTTTCGCAGTAACAATGTCCCCAGGGGAGTTTAGAAAGCCAGCCTCCGCAGTTGGGGTCCTGTCCCGAAAGAGCATCGCCGGTGAGTAATTTCATTGCATTCAGTAAACGGCCATTAGTAAGGTCGATATCATAAGCCCCCGCTATGGCAAGCATTGTCCAGCCGTTCACCCGTCCAACGTGGGAGCCCGTCTTGAAGTTATATTCGCGGTCTTCAACTAACTGTGCAAGATTCTTCCCAATTTTTTCTACTGTCTCCTTCATCCACGGATCGCCGGTAAGGAAATAATTGTAAGCCATCCCCTGAGTAAAAATATGTCCTAAATTATAAGGATCCAGGCAAAGATAAGGCGTCTTGCTTCTTCCGGTTCCAAACGAAACATAGAGTTCACGAATTTTTTCCACGCTGTAAAATCCGCTTACATGCCCCACACAATGCTCATGCACCATTCCGGGACGGATCGGATATTCCTTTCTTAATCCTGAAAAATCCTCAAAGTGTTTTTTAAGGTCATCATTAACAAACTGTACAACATCGACTTCGCCGGTATGACGGGCAGCATCATTTGCCGCATAAAAATATTTCGGATCTCCTGTGCGAGCAAACTGCTTAAAAACATGTTTAGGTGTGTCATATTCATGATTCCCCCAATTGCATTGACGCTCACCGAACCAGTCACCCCAGTTCATCTGACCGTAATCGCGCTGAGCTTTAATCGAGTGCATATATCCATTATCGAAAAGGTTTTCCGCCCATTCGTCATATTCCTTCATTCCCTTGCTTCCGGCAGGTGCAATGTAACCCCAAACACCCGTTGAAAGTGCCTGTGCCGGGTCGGCAGACGGAACTAACGGAGTATTTACCAACTTTGCCAGAGAAGCACCGTCTCCGGACAAATCAATCCAGATCCGCCATCGCGGAGACTGCCCATGTCTCAATCGATAGCAGTTGTCTTTAAATAAATATTGATACTTATACCAGGGTTCCATATGTTCAAAAGCGCCCTTTTCAAACTCCGGAAGCAGACCGATCTTCAAACCTTTTGAATCTATTTCTAAACTTTTGGGCCACTGTTGCCAGAAATCTCTTAAGGCTACAGCCACAGTTCCCTTTCCATCATTCATTTCAGCCCATCCCGGTGCCTTCCCTCCCTTTCCCTCTGCACCGTCAAAATGATAGTTTTCATCATCCACCTGAAAAAGACGCAATGAAGAAACAGGTTTTCCGCTCCAACCGGGAGTTCCTCCTATAGCTGCAGTGCGAAGAGTACTGCGCGGGATTATTTCCAGCTTCAGGTCACAAATCCTGTGCATCCAGCCATTTTCCGCATCGAGAAGAATCTGAGGCTCGAGAAATACTTTTGAGAGTCCGGCAAAGACCGAAGCCCTCATACGAAAGCCGATAAACTTATCCCCTGCGGATGAATAGAACGCTCCCTTCAAAGTCAATGTAGAACGCACTCTGCCCCGCGTATCTACATCAGCCGATTCCATAGCTGCATTGTATTTTTTACCATTTTCGTCTGTCAGTGTCAATTTAATATCAAACCTGTCGGAAAGACGCAGAAGGCTGTTTTTTTACAAGAGAGAGTTTAATATATTGGACTCTTGAGAATGGCGTACACTTTTTAGTGTGTTCTGGATAACGGAGTGAAGGCGTAGCCGTAATGGAGTTATCCAGAAAATTGCTTGA
>SDBU01005201.1_pt1 | contig 15681 bp, 12 predicted proteins | sample 2277071 | NCBI WGS metagenome assembly SDBU01 (sample SAMN10397929, study PRJNA504765) | marine sediment metagenome | isolation source: marine sediment core GS08_GC12, 126 cmbsf | place: Arctic Ocean: Gakkel Ridge, Loki's castle | collected 2008
GAGCCATTCGGTTTACGTGATCGCATATGGCCGCGCTATATCGATGAAGATGTCCCTTACGGCACAGTGTTGTACTCATCGATTGGCGACCTGCTCGATATACCCACACCGGTATCGGACGGTATCAATACTTGCTTATCGGTGGTTGAGAAGGTTGATTTTTGGTCCGATGGAAGAACAGCAGAAAAAATGGGTATCGCTGGTTTGTCAAGTGATGGATTGCTTGTGTATTTAGAGACAGGCGAAAAACATTAAGGATTACTGGGGATTAAGTGTCGAGACGAAATTTCTCGTTGATTGTTGAGCATTATTTCGAATGCCTGAATGTTTAATTAGAAAAGGAGGTGCGTAATGAACGTTAGACAACCTGAGTATGCATTGTTTCCTACAGAAGAATTTCTCGAGCGGGTTAATAAAGCCCGCCTGAAAATGGATGAACAAGGCATAGATGCATTATTACTTACTTCTAAAGAAAATGTGATCTACTTCTCCGGTATTCGTACAATCGGATGGGGTTCAAAACATCGACCTATGGGGATTGTATTGCCGAAATCCAGTGACAAACCCATTCTAAGCATCATCCCTGAAACCTTAAACGATGTGTCTTATCATAGCTCGTGGATTGACGAATTGAGACTATGGGGCGGGTGGCGTATGAAGGATGCTGTAGCAGATCCTATAACCGGATTTTTCGATGCGTGCAAAGAATTAGGAGTTGAAAAAGGGGTATTAGGCTTAGAGCTGGGATATGGACAGCGCGTTTCTATGTCGCAAGAAGATTATAACGATCTGCTGTCTCGATTATCTGATGCGACAATAGTCGATGCGGGGCCTTTGTTGTGGGATTTGCGCATGATCAAGTCGCATTTAGAAGTGGAGGCATTACGCAAAGCTTGTGATGCAACCAGCAAGGGATTCGAAAAAGGTTTTGGTGCGATGCGAGCGGGCATAACAGAACGCGAGCTTGCCAGCATCATTTTGTCAGAGCTGGCTTTACAAACGGATGAAGTTCCCGGTTTTCTAATGGTCCGTTCTGGCGAACTAAAATACGGTATGGTGAATGTAGAACCATTCGAGAAGACCCTAAATCCAGGTGACTTAGTTGTGGTAGATGTTGGAGCCAAGTATAAATATTATTGGTCGGATTTCATGCGCATGGGGAGTATAGGAGAACCTAGCGCTGAACAACACCGGTTTTTCGAAGCGAACATCGCCTCACAGCAAGCAGGGGTTGATGTCATCAGACCTGGAATAAAACTGCATGAAATTTTTGACACTTGTTATGAAGTCTTACTTGAGCACGGTATGCAGGAGCACGTCCCCGGATTAGAAAGAGTCGGGCATGGCGTAGGCCTGGACGTGCACGAACCACCTTCTATAGCCAAAGGTAGTGACGTGGTTGTGCAGCCGAATATGGTGTTAACAGTGGAACCGATCTTCTGGGATAGACCAGATCATAAAATTGGAAATTTTGCATTAGAAGATGTTGTACTTGTTACAGAAGACGGTCATGAGGTGTTGAGCACATTTCCAAAAGAGTTATATATTGTTTGATATATCTAATTTCAACTATGTAGCTTGTCAGAATTAGCTGGACGGAATGGAAGGTAGAATTTGTGGAGACAAACTAGCCATGAAGACGAAGAACTGGAGCGAAGCATGGCAAGCAAATAATCCACAGAAAACAAGATTTGGAAAATCCGACGGAAGACCAAGAAACAGCATTCGGCAGAAGAGAAGATCGGGATTGTCATCGAAGGTCTACGGGGGGATATGACAGTAGCCGAGCTTAGTCGAAGTGAAAGCACAGCACAAAGCCTGTATTACCGCTGGACCAAAGAGTTCCTGGAAGCGGGCAAACAACGGCAATCAGGGAACACTAAACCACAAGAAGACAGCAGCGAAATCCAGGTTCTACTACAGCAAAATGATCAACTTAAGCAGTTGGCGGCAGTGCTATCATTGAAAAACCGAGTGCTAAAAAAAGTTTGACTAAGTTGGACGGATGGACGGACGACAAGCACGCTACTCGCAAGCCGAGAAAGCCGAAGTCATTCACCTGGTTGAACATTCCGATGTGTCTGTCGATCAAGAAGACGCTAGAATAGCTGGATATTGCGCGCAGCACCTCCAATCACTGGTATCACATATACCAAGAAGATGGATTTGAAGGGTTAGTTGACCAACGCCCAGGACGACTGCAGTTCTGGAACTAGATCCCCAAGAGTGTGCTTCAGCAGATTGTTAATCTAGCACTTCGCCATCCGGATCAATCTCCTACGCAGCTTGCCTGGCAATTTGTGGGTCAAATGGGCTATTTCTCTGAATCGAATGTATATCGTATCTTGATAGGCTATGATCTGGTCCAAAATATTTAGTTTGGGGAGAGTGGACTTCCTTTCGTGCGTTTTCCGAAGAAGTGACTGACAAAACACTTGAAAAATTAATGTTGTCCCGAAGGACGAGTACCTGCAATCTGGCGATTGGATGTGGTCGCTATTTACCCAGCGAATCAACCGGCATTTGAGACATGGATTGACACCACTACCTACCAAACCACCCTCACTTAAGAACGGATCAGCGATCTCTTCGAGCATTACGGAACTAGAGCTAAAGACATTGCCGAGTATATCTCACAGGGGACAAATTCGCCTCTCGAATCCTTACCCAGCTACTCACGGCGGGAGGTCGATTTCATCGTCAAAACGGAGAAAGTTATCCATATTGATGATTTCCTGCTGCGTCGGTCGATGCTGGCCAAACTAGGTTGATTATCCTTGATCAATATCATTGAAGTTTCCAATATTATCAGTGATACTCTGAATTGGTCTGCTGATCAACGGGATGAATAAAATAAATGAACCTGTAAGATGCTCAAAGAAAACCATGGCGTTAGGCTTCATAAGAACAACCAATATAGGTAGGAAGCAAAATCGAGAATGAATCCTGAGGAAACTACCCCAACAATGCATGCTTGGGAGAAGAATTTATTTGGGGTGTCGTTAAGCGATCTCCCCAAACTCCTCCCCGGAATTTTTGCGGTTTCAGTTTTAACATGGGTAAGCATCTGGATGAGTGAATTTATTGGAACGCAACTTATGGGATTCGAAAAAAGTCCAGTATCGCCAGTTATGTTAGCTATTGTTCTCGGTTTGCTGATCGGGGTAATAATTCGGTTACCAAAGACTATCAATCCTGGTTTAAATTTTTCCGTTAAAAAAGTGTTGCGCCTCGGAATTATCTTATTGGGCATACGCTTGACGGTCTTTGATGTATTTAAACTGGGTACTTTTGGCGTTCCCATTGTTGCTTTGTGTATTATTGGAGCGTTGATGATTACGACCTGGATCAATAATAAACTCAAACTACCGGAGCGGTTGGGTACGCTTATTGCGGTAGGAACTTCTATTTGCGGTGTGACTGCGATTGTAGCTGCCAGTCCAGCCATCGATGCGGAAGAGGAAGAATCCGCCTATGCAATAACTGTGATTACAGTCTTTGGCCTTTTTGCGACACTGGTCTATCCGTACCTTGCCAAAACGATCTTTGAAGGGCAAGCCATGCAGGTCGGTATTTTCCTGGGGACATCAGTGCATGAGACTGCTCAGGTGGTTGGTGCCGGTCAAATTTATGCGGACATTTTCTCACAGCCGAAAGCCTTGGATGTAGCAACAATAACCAAGCTGGTGCGCAATGTGTTTATGGCTGGCGTAATTCCTTTTATGGCTTTTTATTATGCACGCAAAACCCAGAATGGAACCTTTAAAGGGAAGAAAACCAGTTTCACAAAATTGTTCCCGGTTTTTATCCTTGGATTCCTAATAATGGCCATCTTACGCTCGATAGGCGATGCCGGGATAAATGCGGGCGGTCAGGCTTTTGGTATTCTTGAGAAAACTGTCTGGTCTGATGTGATTGTATTCATCAAGAATTCCGCTGGAATTTTTTTGGTGGCTGCGCTTGCCGGAGTTGGTCTGAATACAAATTTCCACTCTTTCAAGGCATTAGGAGTGAAGCCTTTCTTGGTTGGCCTTTGTGCGTCATTCGCAGTAGGTGGTATAAGTTTTCTGGCGATCAAATTACTTGGAAGTTTTGTTATCTTTTAGATGAGTTGAGTAAGGTCTAATGTAGCCTATCCCCCATCTTTATTAGCAGCGTTAGCTCTCCTATCTCTGACGAAAAGGTAAGTCAAAATATAATTTTTTGCTCAATTACAGTGTCCGTCGTTTTCTAAGGATTACCATCCACGCTGGGCTATCAACTCTGCTTCGGGGATATCGGTGACTTGCCGACCGACCATAGGCTCACCCAGGTTTCGGCTGACCTCGACCAGGATTTCTGGATCATTGAAATGGGTCGCAGCCTTGACGATGGCAGCTGCACGCAAGGATGGAGCACCCGACTTGAAGATACCTGAGCCGACAAAGACGCCATCCAAACCCAGTTGCATCATTAGAGACGCGTCAGCAGGGGTGGCAATGCCACCTGCCGCAGCGAAGAGGACGACACTCTGGCCAACTTCGGCAACTTCGGGCCGGAGGTAGATATCGCTGCTCCAGGTGTCTGTATTCTATCTACCTGGAAAGACGGCGGGTATAACACCATCAGCGGCACCTCCATGGCGTCGCCGCATGTGGCGGGAGCGGTGGCTCTTTACTTATATGCCAACAGTCTTGCACCTGCCAGCGACGCAGATGGGGTAGACGCTATCGAACAGGCGATTATCGATGCTGCCCTCCCGCAGGGCGATGCGTGCGGGTACACTAACGAGCACGCCAGCCAAGGCTCAGTCGAGCCGCTCCTTTTCGTCAACGCGACTGCCTTCGGCGGTGACGGAAGCTGTGATGCTGCCAGTGCAGGGCCGGTAAACGATAGCCCCTCTGTTTCCATTACCAGCCCTGCTGAGGCTACATTCGAGTCGGGAGCCACGATCCTCTTTGAAGGGACGGCGAGTGACACGGAGGACGGCGACCTGAGCGCGAGTTTGGTCTGGACCTCCGACCTGGATGGAGAGATCGGTACAGGGGGCAGCTTCTCCACGACTCTCAGCGATGGCAACCACTCCATCAGCGCAGCGGCTACCGACTCCGAAAGCGCGAGCGGCAGCGCTTCCATCAGTGTCACTGTGGGGAGCCCGCCAGCAGAGGCGACCTCGGTGAGCGTAGATTCCATCAATTACACTACAGCAGGTGGCAAAAACAGCGATAAGCACCTAAGCATTACCGTCGCTCTGGTGGATGATCTCGGTAATCCAGCGGCAGGTGCGTCCGTTTCAATTGATTTATTCTGGAATGGGTCTGTTGCTTCAGGAACCAGTACAACTGAAACCGATGGGACGGTAACTTTCACCCTCAAGAACGCTGCGTCGAGCTGCTATGCGACCACCGTAACCGATGTGACTGCCGCCGGACTAACCTGGGACGGTACAACCCCTGCAAACGAATTCTGCAAGTAAGCCCGACTGCTGCAAAGGAAGTGGTCGTCGCGGCTGAGGTGGGCAGCGAGGCGATAGATCCTGGTGGACAGGCTGGCCTGGCCCCGAAAAGCCGGCAGGCTGCCATGGACCCAGATAAAGGCCTCCTAGGTCCTTTCGCCCTGCGGTCAAAGAGCTAACCCTTCGATTCAACACAAGGTGCGGGACAGGCCCTTCGACCTCCGGTCAAAGAGTAAACTCTACGGTCAAAGAGTGAACCCTTCGCCTAGCCCAGGACAGGCGAAGGGAGAGGGGTTTTTCATATCCAACGCTTGCTAATTTAGCATCTATGTATATAATAATTGTAGATACCCACGATAAGCGATCATCATACTAAATGGAATGGGGGGTATTCTTCATGGCCCTTCTAAGCTTAGAGATTGGGTGACCAGTGTCAGAGAAACAAATCAGGCGAGAAAAGGAGGGAATAACATGATTAAATCTAAATCAACAAATTACGATTCTCTTCTAAATTGGCATGATGGATCGGTTTCAGGGACAACCGACGACCTGTAAAGCAATCGATATCTTTTAACCTTAGGGAGGCAAAATATGAAGTACCAAGTTTTTTCAAATAGCATTGTCAGGATCGTGCTTTCTGTTTCGATCCTCATGATTTACACAAATGCATCCACTGTGAAACCATTCCAAACCGCCTATGCAGCATCTTTCGCCGTAACCAAAACCGCTGATACGAATGACGGCACTTGTGACACAGATTGTTCCTTACGAGAAGCAATCATCGCAGCTAACGCAAATCCTGGGGGAGATACGATCAATTTACCCGCTGGCACATATACTTTAACCATTACCGGAATTGACGAGGATAACGCCGCCACCGGGGATTTAGACATCAACGATGATTTAAACATTGTTGGCACAGGTGCAGGCATCACGGTAATCAATGGGGGTGGGATTGACCGTGTAATTCATATCACCAGTGCGTATACTGTGAACATCTCACACCTGGACCTTGTCAATGGCTATTATTTTGTCTTCGGTGTAAGTAATGGTGGTGGGGTTTTAAATACAGACGGAGACTTGACTTTAACCTTCACAACCATCAAAGGAAATATAAGTTTTTACGGTGGAGGAATAGCAAACCTATCTGGAATCGTTAACATATTCAACAGCACAATCAGCGGAAATACAGCCATAAATGGAGGGGGAATTTTAAACGATAAGGGGTCACTTACAATGGTTAACAGCACGGTCAGCGGTAATACCGCCGAAGGTACTGGGATTGGTATCAATAATACCTCTGGTATGGTTAATTTGAATAATGTTACGATAACAAAAAACACGAACATTCCTCCGTGGAGTAGCGGTGGAGGCATTGCGGGAGATTCAATATATGTAAGCAACTCTATAATAGCTGGAAATGTGGCGGATAATAATTCCGATTGCTCCGGAACGCTGATCTCTCAAGGGTACAATCTGATCAAAGACACCACTGGATGCACGATCACCGGGGACACAACTGGGAATCTCACAGGTGTCGATCCGCTGCTGGGATCACTACAAGTTAATGGCGGAGAAACTTATACTCATGCATTACTTACAGGAAGTCAAGCACTCGATGCTGGGAATCCCGAATCACCTGGAAGTGGAGGAAACGCATGTGTGTCAGCAGACCAACGAGGTGTATTACGACCTCAGGGTTCCGGTTGTGACATGGGTTCTTATGAAGCTGAAAGTTCAACGCCAACATATTCAATATCTGGAAACGTGGTCGATAATAATAGTAATCCAATACCTAACGTCGTCATTTCTGACGGGAAGGGGCACACAACTAAAACCGATTCGAACGGTGATTACTTACTCACAGATTTGCCTGAGGACACTTACACCCTTACTCCATCCAAACCCGGTTTCTCCTTTTCTCCATTTTTTCTGATGGTCAAGGTTCCGCCTGATGCGACAGGGCAAGATTTTGCCTTCGAAGGGGCTCATACGATTGTGGATCCATCTCAAACTTCAAGCTTAGACTATACGGATACATTTGGTTCTACCACATCATTTGACATACCCGCTGGTGCCGTCACAGAAACAGTAAACCTGATTTACACTCCGCTACCGACCGTTAATGAACCTTCGGGATTTAGCTTTGCTGGACACGCCTTTGAACTTGAGGCATATAGAAATGACTCGCTTTTATCAGGTTTCACTTTTGAACAGCCTATCATAGTGACATTGCACTACACTGATACCGATGTTGCTGAGATAGATGAGACAACCATGGTATTACTTTACTATGGCGGGGGTGAATGGGTAGATGCAGCTTGTGGAGCATATGAGCGCCATCCAGAGGAAAATTGGTTGAAGGTGCCGATTTGTCATCTAAGTAGATTCGGACTGTTTGGGAACGAAATTCATTTGACCTATTTACCGCTAACTATTAAATGATCAGAATTTACAATCAATTAGGCATTCAAAGGATGGTCGCCTTTCCTTCTTTATTTCCGGTGCATTTGCGGTGAAAAACGGGAACCAAAGGTGGAGAAGGCTGTTGCCGGAGTGAAGTCAGCGTAAACTTCGGATTACAGTTTATACAAATGCAAAAGCTGTGGACATATGGTGATGGGTTTTGATAGGGAGGAGCATGTAGAAGAGGTGCATGGGGGTGAGGATCTGGGGTTTGTGAGGGTGTGATGAAAGGTATTTAAATGGGAAAAGGCAGTATCTCTGAAGCAGACAAAGCTCTCATTGAGCGATTCAAGACCGCATACAATAAAATTGACCATTTCTTACAGGATAAGATAAATGTTGAACCAGAGATTGGTTTTAAGAGTGTAGTCCGCAAATATAGTCAGAAGCATCCATCCTGGCCACACGCGGACACATTATTGTTGCTGGCAGATTTACGCAATGTGCTAACCCACAATCGGGTTGAAGTATATGAGTACTTGTCTGTTCCAACCGTGCCTGTCGTAAGACAAATAGAACAAATACGAGACAGCCTGATTGATCCCAAAAAGGTGATCCCAGAATTCCAGAGAAATGTGATTACAGTGAGTTCAGAAGACAGTTTGGTTCACGTGCTAGAATTGGTCAGAGAACATAAATATTCGCAATACCCGATTTATAAAGAAGGTGATTTTCAAGGCCTGATCACCGAAAATGGTATTGTGTTCTGGCTAGCGTCCCATGTGAAAGACATATCGTTAGTAGAATTTGAAGAACAAACCGTCAATGATGTGCTGACTTTTGAAGAGCAACGCGAGAGCTATCGATTTGTGAGGCGAGACACGCCAGTTTATGAAGCCAATGGTCTCTTCACCCGCGAAAGGCTTTTAGAGGCTATCCTGATTACTGAAAACGGTAAACCTTCTGAAAATATAATTGGAATAATGACAAGATGGGATATTGGTTCCTGACTGCTCTGCCATTGTTACGGAGGCATTTGCTACGTTCAGAATGTGCATGGTGAATAGAAGCAAGGGTTTGTGATGTTGTGATGTAAACGGTGTTGATGAACACCGAACTAAAGAAATGACGAAGCATTTTTGAGTTAAGCTCAGTATTCTTGAGGATATGTGTCGAAATACATATGGGAAAACAACGTAGATATTCACTTGAAAAAAAGCAAGAACAAATCAGCCGACCACAGTTCAAAGCCTTTGTTGAGCCTTTTGAGTGGATAACAGGCGATATCGACCCTGATCTTGGTAAAGATATATTAATCCGTATCTATGATCATGGGATCTCCACTGGTTTATCACTTTATGTTCAGCTCAAGAGTACAACCAGCATCGATGCTCACTTGCTGAATTCAGGTGTAATCAGCTATCGGTTCGAAGTTGGCGATTTAGTGCACTGGGAAGTTCAAGATCCACCTGTTTTCTTGGTCATCTGGGAACTCAACCAATCCCTTGGTTGGTGGATATCTGTTGAAGATGCAATTAAACATTTAGATACAAATAAGCAGGTGTGGCGGGACCAAAACACAGTACAAATCCATATATTGCAGGATAACAGATTGGACGAAAACGGGTTAAGTAGGATCCGCCAAATTCTCGCAGACCGCCATTTCCCCATTCTTGCGAAAGACAAAGAGTTCGAGATAAAGGCCGCATTCAAATTCCCACCTACGCCTGAAGGCAAGGCTAAGCTGGCTGAATTGAAACATCATATAGCATCTGGTGATGAAGTCGAGATAGATGGAAAGTATATAGAAGAGTTTGACTTACCAGATTGGTGGACGCGATTATTTGGGGAATTGGACTCTAGGCAAATGAAGATACAGATGGGTCCCACAAAGACTCCGATGATGCATTCCGCCCAGATTGATTTCATTTCACCAGAACTTGGCATTGAGCGAATCCCATATGTAGAATTGTCCATGATTAAACACGGCCAAGAAGAAATTACACTGTCGAACGAAGGTCAAAACATTCCTTACAAATTTCGGCTTGTTATCAATGGTCGGACAGGAGAGAATACACTAAATTTTTCGATTAATTTTGCTAATATCGATGTTTTTTCGGCCAGACAAGCGATCTACATCCAGCAGATGATGGGAAGTGGGGGAAGAATCCAGATTACTTTTATTGATCTCAATATTTCAACGATAGTGCCGACAAATCCTGGGGTTATGCAACCCCCCAAAGACGATGTTATAAGCCTTGTTGAAAATCTTTGTCTCGTCCAACAATTAACTGGAGAAAGAATTATGTTCCCTCAGGATGGTTCATACTCACAAACTGATGTTGAACTGGCGGATCAGTTAGTGTCAGTAGTTACAACTGGCGTCAATCGAAAATCTGGAAAGACTTTTTCTTTAGATTTGAGAAAAAATGGAATCCATAAAATCATTGAAGATCATCAAAAGAATGAACCGATCCGCTTTAGACTGTCAAGCCTAAACAGCCATGCAGAAATTCTTAGTAGTAAGATTGAATTAGGTCCCCTGACCCAATACGTTACAGGTATATGGGATAAACCGTTAGAGGATGTTTTAACTTGGCTAGAGCTCGCAAAAGAGGATGATCACTTGAGAGTCCATTTAAACGATTGTGAAATAGTAGTTGTTTTTAAAAAATGGATTAAGGGAGCACATAAAGAATAATAGCCATATATAATTTTGTACATTTATCAATTTGAACCAATTAATTATTATCTCGCCTAATTACCTTACTAATTGAGCACAATAAATTTCTGGAAGGTTCTCTAAGGGAGTTCGACAGCGAAGACAACACGATGTTTAGATAACAACCTGTACAAAAGCAATGGTTGCGTTCAGATCGTGATGGGGTTTGAAAAATCTAACCATATCCGCACATTGCATGATGGGAAAGAGCCGAGGTTTGTGAGGTTGTGATCATGTAAGGGAGGCCAATTGACTTTCAATACTAAGATCCATGGATAGCGCATATATCATATATGATTGTAGGTAATTTATGCCAAGAAGTAATATTCGTAAGTCAGATGTTGAGCAACAAATCGTAGACATCATAAGCACATTAATTAATTCTTTCCGTTCAAAAAGAAAAATCGAATATCGGGATATTCACTTACTGTTCTTTACAGGTACGGATTATCCTGAGTTGAGAGAAGAGCGAAGGATGGTTTGGCAAGTTATTGATATCCTTACTAAATCAAATCCACAAATATCTCCACGCCTAATATTCTCTAAGTTTATTGACGAAATAGTGGGGATTGTAATTTTCAATCCTTCAATAAAAAATGACGCGCTTGTTGAAAAGACGAGGAAAAAAGTCAAGAAATTAATAAATTATTCCTCATCCCGAGATATTGATATACCAATTGTGTGTCTTGATGTGGACGGTTCTCCATTCACTATTGGTAAGGTTACTTTTCATTCAGTAAATGAGGAAGATTTAATCGGTGATTGGTGGGAAAAAGTAAGATTGAACTACTCTGGTAATTCCGACACAGAAATCCTGTCATATGGGCGTATCCAATGTCCCGGAGATTGGGAAATTGCGCTTGATTATGCACAAGATGCGATTCGGGAAAGTTTATTAGTGCTGAGGGGGATTGGATTTCCATTCATTATTGAAGAGGTCAATCAATTCGGATTTATCAATGAGTTTCCTGTCTGGCCAAATATACCTTTGAGGCTTCACAAGCCTAAAGAAACGGTTCGCATTGAAGGAGCTTCAGATGTAGTCACTCGGTTAGGACCACCGATCATGATTTGGAGACTTTACTCCGATATCCTGAAGGATGTGGAAGATAATGAGATCATAAATATCAACCAACTTTTGAGTGCAGATAGTGAATCAAACCTTACTAATATGCAGAGTAAGTATCTTTCCGGTTTGCACTGGCTTGGTGAAGCGACAAAACCTGATACGTTGTCTTCGAGGTACCTAAAGCTGTCAACTGCCTTGGAGCACCTAATCGGTGGAGAATCCAGTCAGGAATACTTATCCACAAGGGGTATTACCGCGACACTTGCAGAACGAGCAGCATTCATTCTAGGTCAGGATAAGGGTAACAGGCTATCTATTGATCGAGACGTGAAGAAGTACTATCGTTTAAGGTCGAAGATCGTGCACGGGCAGAATGCCGTTATCTCTGGAAATGAATTCATTGAATTTGGATGCATGGTTCGTCAGATAGCCTTGACTTTATGTCAACGTATAAATGAATTTAAGGACATCGATGATCTACAAAAATGGATAATTCGCATGCGGTATTCCTGATGGAGGATGTCAATTTTTTCCAGGTCGTGGGTGTGGCATAAATAAGGATGTTTAGAGATAACGAGTCATTGGAATGTAAGATATGAGTTTAAACTGGATGAAAACGTGGCTCTTGTAAGGTGTGAACACCATGGTAAACCAAAGGGGCGTACTTTTAGGTATGTACGCTCCGTAAAACCAGTAAGCTGGCCTGAAACCTCGGCGGTTTGTGGGCTTTCAGGTTGCGAGCGTCCTGGATTGATTTGGATAACAGATCTTGAAAGCATAGCCTATGAAGGTGGTCAGCGTATCTTTGGTTTCAATAACGCATCAATGAAAGTGAAGGCAGAGTGATATCTTGACCAGTAATATATTTTCAATTTTGTCAAGATACGCATTCCGGCAAGAAGAGAATTATCTAACCGAAGCATTGGTTTATTTGCTAAATACAATTTTGGAGAAAGAAGAGCAAATAGGGCTGGTGATTCTCACCAATTTGTGCGGTGAAAAAACCGCTGCATGGATTTCTGAATCTGAGGTTATCTCCATAGCGACTCAATTTTCGACTGAAGGGGGAATACCCGATATTGTGATCAATGCCGGTGATGAAAAAATGGTCCTGGTTGAGGTGAAACACGATTCAAGCCTGGGGGAAGGTCAGCTTGAAAGTTATTATGCTTATTTGGAGAAGCTGAAAACAGACGACAAACAACTTGTTCTTTTGACCAGGTCTCGCCACTCGATCCAGGAGACCAATCTTGATCAAGAATTATTTCATCATGTCTGTTGGTATGAGATCTCTGGATGGCTATCAGAAGCTGATTTCCAGGATGAAGTTGTCAAATATTTAGTTGAACAATTTCTCGATTTCTTGAAAGAAAAGGAAATGAGTATGGAAAAAATCACATGGGAATATATCCAGGGTGTGCCTGCCATGTTAAACCTGGTGACTATGATCGGGACAGCCATTTCGGAAGTCTTCCCCGAAAGTAGCACTAAGAAAACCGTTGGAGCGAGTTGGGCTGGGTATTATGTCGAGGGGATATTTATCGGTTTCCGGTATGCAAGTCCATTATTGATCGTCTTTGAGAATGATACCGGCAACAATCCAACTTTCAAACGAGATCTGCATTTGGAGAAAGTGCATTTCTTTTCTCTTACAGCTGGAGATCAGCTGGAATGTTTGATTGATTTTGTTGGGAATTCTTTCGAAGAAAGCTCAGGGTAATGAGATGATCTAGGGTCACTACTTAATCATGGATAGTGTCAAGAACTTTGTGTCCCGCAAGCCCGTCCCCCGCGGTGGTCCCGCAGGGATGCCCCACTTAAGGCGGGACAGGCTTTGCTTCGCACGGGATGGGACTTCGCTCAGGATGCAATTCATGATGAATCTTCGTCCCGCGAGGGGGACAGGTCCTTTGACCTATGGTCAAAGAGTAAACCCTTCGACCTTGCTCAGGACGGGGCCTGGGGAAGGATCACCGGCTTCATTTTGGGTCATGCGCAGCAAGTAGTCGTAGATAAGGCGTTGGTATTCGTCAAAGATGCTAGCAAAGCTCAGGGAGTGACACCCCTGGTGCTGCCAGTCTTGAAGTATGTTGAAACCTGGAGATTGAGGTGTTAAAATCTAACACACATGCCAATGGGTACATTATTATGAAATCATTCGGAATGGTCATCAGACCTTATCAAGATCAAGACTGGCCCTTCGTATGGACGATCATCAAGCCAGTATTCCGGGCCGGGGAGACCTACGCCTTTTCCCCCGATATTACCGAAGAGGAGGCACGCCTGGTCTGGATAGAGAAACCCGAGATCACATTTGTAGTTGTCGGGGGAGATGCGGACATATTAGGTACTTATTACATCAAACCAAACCAACCCACCCTGGGTGCACATGTCTGCAACTGCGGTTATATCGTTGCCGAGGGGGCTCGCCGGCGAGGGATCGCCTCCGCGATGTGTGAACATTCGCAGCGCGAGGCGGTAACCCGAGGTTATCGAGCGATGCAGTACAACCTGGTCGTCTCAACGAACGATGAGGCAGTCCAGTTATGGGAAAAACACGGGTTTGAGATCATCGGAACGCTGCCAAAAGCTTTCCGGCATGCCCGACTGGGGTATGTGGACGCTCACTTGATGTACAAGGAGCTTGTTTAAATTTCAGAAATTCAATGCAACCGGCTGTCACCAGAGAGATTTTCGAAAGTGGTATGTGATGCCATCGAAGGTAAGTCTCCTTGGACAATCCCAAATCCATTTTTTAGCCAAAGTGATTTAGCTGAATACTTACAGGAGTTTCCCGATCATACGATGGAGGGCATAGGTTTAGGGGATTTATCGATCATTAAAGAATACTATCACCAGTGTAAATTGGATCAGGAAAGACATATTTTAATTTGGACTCTTGATGGACATCTGGAGGGATACGAACATAAAAAGCCGGGGTGGGTTGAGCGATGAAATCGCGAACGAGACAGGCTCCGCACTTTGTGTTCCGCGAGCGGGACAGGCGCTACAACACCCTCACCCCAACCCCTCTCCCAATTCTGGGAGAGGGGTTTTGCGATCTCATTGGTGTAAGGTTTGAGCCAGATTGCCGAAGGTTTTAGAGGAAGGTAAGTCGCCCCCTAACCTTTTATATACTGTAGATTTTCCATAGGAGTCCACAAATTTTCCCCATTGGAGATTTCTCGTTGATTGTGTTTTGGGGGCAGTAATGATCCAAGTAATATAATAAACCTATATTCCCTCAAATTGTCGTAATTGGTGCTATTATTAGGTTGTCGAAAAGGTCTCTTTAATATTTGAAAGGAGTGAACCCCATGTCAAGCGAACAAAACAAGGTTATCGCCCGCCGTATAATGGAGGAGGGCTTTGTCAAGGGGGACCTCGCTGTCTTAGACGAGTTTGTGGCCCCCGACTTCTTAGACCACGCTGCCCCGCCCGGATTAGCGCCCGGCCGCGAGGGCACCAAACAACTCTTTGCCATGATCCGTAGTGCGTTTCCTGACCTGCGAGTCACCATTGAAGACGAGATCGCCGAGGGAGACAGGGTGGTGCAGCGTGCTACAACGATCGGCACAATGAAAGGCGAGTTTCAGGGCATTCCGCCGACCGGAAAGCAGGCGACGTGGACGGAGATGCACATCATGCGCTTCGCCGGTGGCAGGGCGGTAGAACACTGGGCCAACTTTGACGAGTTGGGCATGCTGCGACAACTCGGGGTGAACCCGCCGCCAAGGGAGGGCGGGAGTTAAACGTTCAGCAGCCTTTGCTCCGTATTTTTACGCAGATTAGCAAACGGCGGCCTAACAACCGGTGGTTGCGGTCTCGTGGAAACAAAATCATCGAGTTCACATAGGTGATCGCACTGCAAAAACGACCAGACCAGATTGGTCTGAATTGTACCCTCCTCAAAAGGGAAGTTTTTTAATATAATCAGACTGAAACCACACGGAAAGGTCTGAAACATGTACAAACGCAACAAACGCCATCTGCAGCCGCTATTGATCAGCAACGTCAACGATCTGCCGGAGAAGAAACGCAAGCGTTTAG
>SDBU01005202.1_pt1 | contig 15679 bp, 16 predicted proteins | sample 2277071 | NCBI WGS metagenome assembly SDBU01 (sample SAMN10397929, study PRJNA504765) | marine sediment metagenome | isolation source: marine sediment core GS08_GC12, 126 cmbsf | place: Arctic Ocean: Gakkel Ridge, Loki's castle | collected 2008
TCGGCTGGTACATAATCCTCGATGCTCGCCGGGAAAAGAAACTGTTCATGACGTTTGCCATATCGATATGCCATTTCAAAATCCTCACTACCTATCTTGATTGAAGCACAACATATCGACTAATAATCAATACTCAATTAAAAACCCAATTGCGACACAGCCTGGAAGCGACAGGGGGGCTACCGGTGTTCTTTGTTACTCAACGATTCTAAACCACAGTGTATCCGACCACACCAAACCGATCCATACGGGCGGCAACGTGTCCTGCCAAACAAAACGGTTACTGTAGGCCAGCCTGGCCCAGTACTTACCTGGCTCAAACATGCATTTTCCAAAAATACCAAATTGCCCCACCAGATCGACTGAATCGCCGAATACCAGACTCCCTCCAGCAACTACTTTCTCAAAGGGTGCTACTGATTCCCATCCGCGTCCCTCACTGCATACATGGTACACACCGAACACTGTATCAATAGACCCCAATTGTAGGTAGACCGCCGCCGAGCTATGGGGACCGTACCGTGCGATGCTGATGTCATTCCACCAGACTAGTAGATCGCTCGAACACCGATTATGAATGGTGAATCGTACTCTTGGATGGTGGTGCTCAAGCGTACTAAACGGGCTGGAATAGCATGAGTACTCTGGCAAGTCTGGAAGTAGAATATCGTCCGCCAAGAAAACCGAATCATTCAATACGGCCTCCACCTCTAAGGAATCAGCATATACCAGAGCGGAATTCGGATAGCCTGACAAGATGTAAGAGGGTCGAATGGTCTCAGATTCAAAGCGGTCGGTGCGTAAGAAGCACCCGAATGTCAACACTCCGAGAGCGATCATTATTGAGTAACTAACTGCGTTATGTAGTTTCATCATCCAAGTCCATCCCTGATCTAGTTCCACCATCAATCTCTGCCTGACCTTCCCCCTTACCCCTCCGCACCCATCACCTTCGCCACCCTTGCGATGTGCCGGCCGCCTTCGAAGGGTGTGCTCAAGAAGGTCTTGATGATCTCCTCAAGCTGGTCTTCGGGAGTGTATTTCTGCGCCAGCGTGAGCATGTTGGCGTCGTTGTGCGAGCGAGTCAGGAAGGCCATGTCCGCACTCAGCGCCATCCCGGCCCGGATGCCCTTGACCTTGTTGCAGGCCATGTTCATCCCGTTGCCTGTCCAGCAAACAGTGATGCCGTAATCGACCGCACCAGCGGCAACGGCGCGCGCGGCCTTCAAGCCGAAATCAGGATAGTCGACCGAGTCCTTGGAGTTAGTGCCACAGTCAACAACCTCGTGTCCTAAGGCTTGCAGGATATCCTTAACCTTCTCCTTGAACTCCAGACCGGCGTGGTCACAGGCTACTGCTATCTTCATTAAGACCGGTACTCCTTCGTACTTGGGCACAATCCTGAACCACTTGTACTTGTTGTCAACATTGCCTTCTGCACAGAGCTTCGCGCAGGACGTCTTGTTGAAAGACAGTCTACTTCCTCATAGAGTGTCAATACCATTCTTCATCCAGCGTTATAATAGGGTGTGCGCAATGCAAATCCAACGAAAAACAGGTTGGGAGGATACACATAGAAAAAGCCGGGCGCGAACCCGGCGTTATTCTTACGATCTTGATGTTGAGCGGATCACTGATCGGTCTTGCCGACGAAGCGACAGACAGTCGGCAGCACCACAGCCGCCAGCGCGATCTTGATCAAGGCGCCCGGCACGAAGGGGTACAGTCCCATCGCCAATACCGAACCGGCTGGGACCATCGCGCTCAACCACGAAAGCCCGGTGGCAAAAATAATCGCTGTCCCAAGGCTCATGGCTGCAATTGACTTGATGTATCCGGCGTACCAGCCCTTATCGGAGAGATACCCGACGACGTGAGCGGCCAACAGAAAACCGAGAAGGTATCCGCCGGTCGGTCCCATCAGCGCCACCATGCCACCCTTGCCACCTGCGAATACCGGTAAACCGGCCACACCTTCCAGCAGGTAGGCCAACACGACGGCTGTGCCACGCACACGACCAAGAGCCATGACCACCAGTAACACACCCAACGTCTGACCGGTGATCGGCACCGGTGAGAACGGCAGATTGATCGACAGGTAGGCCGAGACTACCAGGATGAGGTTGAAACTTATCAGAATGGGGATTTCCATCCAGCGCTTGGCGGGGCGGATTAACAGGTCATAGCAAGCAACTGCAGATTGGCTCACGGTGTTTACTCCTCGGTTGTTTCACGCTTATGATATAACGGACACTAATGTACTCGCGAGCCACGTTTCTGCCAAGAGAAAAACACTCCGCCAGCTCAGTAAAACGTCTCCTCCGCAGACTGAGCCGGTAGATAAGGATCCCTGTGGTGTAGACGCTATTCGGCAGGATTGCAGGGATCCCGCCCTACGATTCATGAACATAAGATCGGATGGATTCCCGCCTTCGCGGGAATGACATAGTGGAGTGCCCTTTGCCCTACGCCCCTTTCACGCTCTTCAACAGATCCCGTGAGATTACTAAGCGTTGGATCTCGGAGGTGCCTTCGCCGATTTCGCAGAGTTTGACGTCGCGCCAGATGCGTTCGGCCGGGTAAGGTCCGGTGTAGTAACCGACCTCGCCCAGAAGTTCGATAGCTTTCGCGGCAGAACGCGTGGCGACTTCGGAGGCGTACAATTTGGCCATGGCCGAAGTGCGCGAGAACGGAACCTTGGCGTCTTTCATCATCGACGCTTCATAGATCAGCAACCGCGCAGCTTCGATCTCAGTGGCCATCGTAGCCAGTTCAAAACCAATCGCCTGACGGAACCCGATCGGCTTGCCGTTCTGCTTGGTAACAGCGGCATATCTTAGCGCACAGTCGAGCGCACCCTGCGCCAGTCCAAGAGCCATTGCGCCGATAGAAATGCGACCACCATCGAGGGTGATAAGCATCTGCTTGAACCCTTCGCCGACTCTGCCCAGAAGAGACTCGTCCCCTACGGTTATGTCATCGAAGTGCAGCGTCGCCGTATCTGAGCCGCGCAACCCTAACTTGTTCTCCTTCTTACCCACGGAGTAGCCCTCCATCTCCTTGTCGAGGATGAAGCAGGTAATGGTCGGGTCCTTGGGGTCATCAGAAGTCTTGGCGCTGGCGACGGTCGCGATGGCGTACGAAGCGTTGGTGATGAAACACTTGGAACCGTTGACCACCCACTTGTCCCCTTTGCGTACAGCCATCGTCTTGGTGCCACCGGCATCGGAGCCGGCCTCGGGTTCCGTCAGACCAAAGGCGAGCATCTCCCCCGCCGCAGCGCGCGGCAGGTACTTCTTCTTCTGCTCATCGCTACCGAAAGCGACAACCGGAAAGCACCCGAGTGAGTTGTGCGCCGCCAGCGTGATGCCGGTCGAGCCGCACACGCGCGAGGCTTCTTCGACCGCAATCGAGTAGCTGACCGTATCAATCGCCTGGCCGCCATACTCCTCAGAGATCAACATACTCATCAGGCCGATGTCGGCCATTGGTTTGAGATTCTCAACCGGGAAGCGCTGTTCGAGATCTATCTCAACTGCTCTGGGTGCGATCTGCTCTTTGATGAACGCCTGAATTTTCTCTCGGTACTCGTGATGTTTTTTCTCAAGCAAGGTTTAGTCCTTCAGTATGTCTCTCGAAATAACCATTCGCTGCGCCTCAGTGGTGCCTTCGTAGATCTCGGTCAGGCGCGCGTCGCGGAAATACCGCTCCACCGGATACTCCTTCATGTAGCCGTATCCACCGTGAATCTGCAACGCCTCATTGACGATGTAGTTGGCTGACTGCGAACAGAACAGCTTGGCCATCGAAGCTTCGCGATGACACGGTTCACCCAGGTCTTTCAGTTGCGCCGCACGGTAGGCCAGCAGTCGTGAAGCGTCCAGCCGGGTAGCCATGTCGGCAATCTTGAACTGGATCGCCTGGAAATTGGCAATGGGTTGTCCGAACTGATGGCGCTCTTTGGAGTACTTGACCGCCTCGTCCAGCGCGGCCTGAGCAATCCCGATAGCCTGAAACGACACACCGAGACGACCGGAGTTGAGAATCGTGACGGCCATTCTGAACCCTTCACCCAGACCGCCCAGCAGGTTGTCCTTCGGCACCTTGACATCGACGAAGCTCACCTCGCGCGTATCGGAGGCTTTCATGCCGCATTTCTTCTCCGACTTGCCCAGCGTGACACCTTCCCAACCCGGTTCCACCACAAAGCAGGAGAGACCTTTATGGCCGGCCTCCGGATCGGTCTTGGCGAAAACGATAAACACACCGGCCAAGCCGCCACTGGTGACAAATGTCTTGGTGCCATTGATCAGGAAGTGGTCCCCCTTGTCCTCAGCCGTTGTCTTGATCGAGGCGACATCGGTACCGGCATCCGGCTCTGTGACACAGTAAGAGCCCACCCACTCACCGGTGACCATGCGGGTCAGGTAGTTCTGCTTGAGATGTTCGGAACCAAACTTGGCAACAATCTCACAGCAGAGCGAATTGTGCACCGAGACCAGAATACCAAATCCCGCACAAGCGCCACAGATTTCTTCGAGGACGCCGCCGAATGCGACCATACTCAGTTCCATGCCACCGTACTTTTCGGGCGCGGTAAAACCGAGATACCCGAGTTCGCCGGCTTCATCGATCAACTCTCGGGGTGTAATTCCCTTCTCGTCGAACTCTTCGGCACGCGGGTAGAGACGCTTATCAGCGAAATCCCGCGCCATCTGTTTGAGTTCGAGATCATCCTCAGAAAGTCTAAAATCCATGTACATCTCCTCAGGAACTGTAATCGTAGAAACCGCGACCACTTTTGCGGCCGAGATAACCGGCCTGCACCATCTTTTTCAGAAGCGGACAGGGTCGATACTTGGGATCGCCAAGGCCATCATGCATGACCTCGAGAATTGCCAGACAGACATCCAGACCGATAAAATCGGCCAGCGTCAACGGACCCATCGGGTGTGCCATCCCCAGCTTCATCACTTCGTCAATCGCTTCGACGGTGCCGACGCCTTCCATGTGCGCGTAGACCGCTTCGTTGATCATCGGCATCAGAATACGGTTGGCGATAAAGCCGGGAAAATCATTCACTTCGACGGGAATCTTGCCCAGCTTCACGGACAGATCTTTGATCAGGTTGAAGGTGTCATCGGTTGTGGCGATACCGCGAATCAGTTCGATCAGCTTCATCATCGGCACCGGGTTCATGAAGTGCATCCCGACAAACTGTCCCGGCCGTTTGGTGGCCGCAGCCAACTGCGTAATCGGCAACGAGGAAGTGTTGGAGGCAAAGATCGTCTCCGGCGGGCAGAGTTCGGCCAGCCTTTTGAAGATGTCGAGTTTGATATCCAGATTCTCGGTGACCGCCTCGATCACCAGTTGCGAGTTCTTCGCCACCGCCAAATCGGTACCAGTGCGCAACCGATCGAGCGCTGATTTCTTGCCGTCTTCAGTGATCTTCTCTTTCTTCACCATGCGATCAAGACTCTTGGTGATCATCGCCACCGCCCGATCAAGGAACTCCTGTTTGATATCAACCATGTCGACATCATATCCTTTGGTGGCGAACACCTGGGCGATACCGTTGCCCATCGTGCCGGTTCCGACCATGGTTACACGCTTGATGTCATCAACGGTCATTTTCAGTATCTCCATCACTCATTGTTAACACATCTCAATGGCCATCGCCACGGCGTTGCCGCCGCCGAGGCAGAGAGTGGCCATGCCTTTCTTGAGACCACGATCTTTCAACGCATAGATGAGCGTCGTAAGCACGCGGGTCCCGGAAGCGCCGATCGGATGACCGAGCGCGACCGCGCCGCCGTGGACATTGACGCGATCCCAGTCCCAACCCAGGGCCTGACCATCAGCCAGACACTGTACCGCGAAAGCCTCGTTGGCCTCGATCAAATCCCAGTGGTTGACATCGACCTTCATCTTCTTCATCAGGTTCTGCACAGCATAGATCGGCGCGTAGAACACCAGTTCCGGTTTGGTTCCGGCCACTGCGTACTCTACCACACGCGCCAGCGGGGTGAGGTTCTTGTCCTTCAGGTAGCTGCCTGAAACCACGACCGCGGCTGAACCACCGTCGTTGAGACCGGGAGCGTTGCCGGCTGTCACAGTGCCGTCCTTTTCAAAAGCGGGCCGGAGTTTGGCCAGTTTCTCTATCGACAGTCCGGCCCGGGGACATTCATCGACATTGAAGATAATCGGGTCCTTCTTGCGCTGGGGAACCTCGACGTCGAATATCTCATCCTTGAACTTGCCGGCTTCCTGAGCCTTGACAGCCTTTTGATGCGAGTTTGCGGCGTACTCATCCTGCGCTTCGCGCGTGATCTTTTCCTGCCGGGCGATAATTTCAGCGGCGCAGCCCATGTGGAAATCATTGAAGCTGTCCCAGAGACCGTCGGAGACCATGATGTCGTCGAGCTTCTTATGTCCCCAGCGCAGGCCGGTCTTGGCGCCGCGCAAGACATACGGCGCGTTCGACATTGACTCCATGCCACCCGAGACGAACACCTCGGCGTCACCGGCTCTGATCGCCTGAGCCGCCAGCATCACCGCCTTGAGTCCGGAGCCGCAGACCTTGTTTATAGTCATGGCCGCTATCTCCGGCGGCAATCCGGCGTTGATCATGGCCTGACGCGCCGGCGCCTGGCCACTGCCACCCTGGACCACCTGACCCATGATGACTTCATCGATATCGGCAGCGTCGATTCCGGCCCGTTTGACCGTTTCTTTCACGGCCATAGCGCCGATTTGCGGCGCCGTGAATGACCCCAACCCGCCATGCAGAGTTCCGATCGCGGTGCGGCAGGCTGAAATAATGTATGCTTCGTTCTTCTCGGCCATTTATCCATCCTCCAGTGTGTAGTTATCTCTTATCCGTGCGGCCTATATAACCAAAACGGTCAAGGAACGCAAGTGAACTCATTCACAATGTCGAGGCTGCCGGACTTGTGCGCCCATTACGGTTTCACTCTCGTCGTTTTTTGGTTGATAAGGTTCTACCCAGTGCTTAAGCTGTAGCCAGATAAGACAGGTAACTAACAAACATTCGGAGGAATCCGTGAAGAAGACAGCTTTTTTCTTTGTCCTGATCGTCGGCCTGGCGAGCACTGCCTCGGCGCAACTACCATCAAAGCCGTTCAGCCTGTATATTCAAGGTGGCGCTTCGCTGCCGCAGGAGGATTTCAGTGATCTGTACAAGTTGGGCTATCATGGCGCCGGCGGACTGGGCATTTCGATTTTCCCGAAGGTGGAAGCGGTGGGGCGAGTCAGCTATCACAAGCATTCTCCTGAGTCCGTAGCAGACGTGTTAGGCGTCGATTCACCGATCGATGTCGACGGCGGCGATCTGACCATGCTCATGTACGGAGCCGATCTCAAGCTGAACCTGGGTATTCTGGTCACCAATCCGTACTTGCTCGCGGGCTACGGCTGGGCGAAGTTCGATAGAGAGGATGTGACCTACTCGGAGTTAAGTGTCGAACACGCCGAGACGTTTGACTCTCATACCGAAAACTACTGGATCCTGGGCGGTGGGATTGAATTCAGCCGGACGTTCATTGAGGGAAGATACATCACCTTTATCGAGGATGACGCGGACGACGATTCCAAGACCCGGTTGATCACAGTCTCGTTGGGTATCAAGCTGTAGCTTGGCCGTTCGTCGGTTCGGCAATCTCGATGCTTGTGTCTTAACGGTGCCGTGAGATTGCCGCGCCCAGGCGCTTGAAAGCCACTCGTGGCCGCGTGGCCGCGCAATGACGATCTGATGATTATGTTTGTGGTGGCTGAGTCTTCAGACTCAGCTACTATGACCGGCGCAATCTGAAGATGACGCAGCCACAGATAACCAACTCAAGGCAGGGCAGCATCAGCAAGGAAGGTCTTTTGGCTGCGGTCCTGAGTCTTTAGCTTGACCAGAGCGACGGAATCGTCTATACAATAATCCAAAATGGATAGTTCAACACAAGGATGGGTTTTATGAACAAAGTATTGCGGTATCTTATCGTTACGCTGGTGGGCATAGCCTTGTTGACTGTGTCAGCATCTGCGCAGGTCTCAAGTCCGATCAAACTGTACACCGGTGGTGGCCTCAGCGAGCAACACAAGCCGCCTGTTTTCGACGATTGGTACAAAACCGGTTACCACTTGATGGCCGGTGTGGGTTACGACGTTATCCCAATGGTGGAAGCGGTCGGAACCTTCGAGTATCACAACTTCCCCAATAACCTGGACGGGATATTGGGGGGCGAGGTCGGTGGCGGCGAGATAAAAGCCACCATGTTTGGTATTGCCGGAAGACTGACTCCGAACCTCCCTGCCATTCCTGTCAAACCGTACGCACAGGCCGGAATTGGATTCGCCAAAATCACTCAGAGTGATTTCGATTTCCCGTCTCCGATAAAAGTCGGTACCGCTGAATTCTGGAACACATTACTTGGACTTGAAGATCAGACGAAGTTCTATTACAGCTTCGGTGGCGGTATCAGGTACCAACTGATCCCGAAAGTGAGTCTTTTTGCCGAGGCGCGCTATACGACGATTCAGATAGATGGTGGCGACACAGCGTTCGACAATCCGCTCCGTTTCTGGGCGGTGACGGGAGGCGTGCGGCTTCTCTAGCGCGATTAGTCATTCCCGCGAAGGCGGGAATCCATCCGCCATTTATCTGTGCCCGTTGAATCTTCAGATTCAGCGGGTTCCGTGGCCGAGTCTGAAGACTCGTCCACCACAACAAAGTGGTTCCCCGCCAGCGCGGGGGTGGGTGACAGGCAAGCCGGTCTTGTGTGCGGTGTACGTCCTCGTGCGCCACGTAGAACAGGGGCAGAGGAGGACGTATGCCGCCCACAAAATATCAGAAGCGCAAGGGTTCCTGCCCTACTAAGACTCCTCCAACTCCAACTCAATAATAGGGCTTTCGGTGTCGACCTGGTCGCCGGGAGCGAAATTGACCGCCTTGACCTTCCCCTTGGCACGACAGTTGACCTGGTTCTCCATCTTCATCGCCTCCACGATCACCATCGGCTGCTTCTCGGTCACCTCGTCACCGACGGCCACCATGATCTTGACGATCTTGCCCGGCATAGGCGCGTATATCTTGTCCTTCTCCCCCGCCAGAGCGCCGGCGCCACCGGCGAAGCCATTTTCGGAAGGTTCCCGCACTTCCAACAGGACGGAATCGATATCAATGTAGTAGGTGCCCTTGTGTTCGGCCACGCCAATCACGCAGCGCGTGCCGTTGAGATTGGTGGCGAAGAGGTTGTCGCCTACCGGCGTGAATTCGAATTTCCGCTCGCCGACGTTCACTACCAGAACTTCCCCGTTCCTGTCGCATGAAGTGTCCAGCGTTTCACCATCGAAAACAAACTCAGCATTATTCATTGATATTGTCTCTGCACCTTTACAATGTGGTCGTTCCGCCTGTCATCACTACCGAGCTATATCACGCTGTCACTTACTGATCGAATCACCGATCTGCCAACCACCGATAAGCTGCGGAGGTTCGGCCACCGCCGACCCGGCGGCACCGGCGACGCTTACCGGCTTGCCCACGCCTCGCGTCGACGCAGCCGCGGCTACCGCTACAGCCAACTCCTGATACTCGGCGCCGTCAATCTCCCGATCACTCATGTGCTTCTCGATGAAATCCGTGTACGTGCGCCCGGCTGCAAACTCCGGGTGTGTCATCACATCGATCATGAACTTCTTGGAGGTCTTGACGCCGAGAAGCTTGTAATTGTTCAGGGCGTCGATCATCTTGTGGATAGCAAGCTCCCGCGTGGGGGCGTGCACGATCAGTTTGGCCATGATCGGATCATAATCGATTGTGATCTCGACACCACCGATCACGCCGGAATCAACGCGCACACCCGGTCCGCTCGGCTCGGAATAATGCACCAACCGACCCGTCGACGGCATGAAGTTGTTCTCACCGTCCTCGGCGTAGATGCGGCATTCGATGGCATGACCACGCTGGGTAAGTTGGCCAAACTGATCCGACAACGGCAGCCCGGCAGCGATGCGAATCTGCTCAACGACGAGATCAACGCCGGTGACCATCTCGGTGATCGGATGCTCTACCTGGATACGCGTGTTCATTTCGAGAAAATAGTAGTTGCCGCTCTCGTCCAGGAGAAACTCGACAGTACCGGCGTTGGTGTATCCGGCCGCCTGCGCTACTCTAACAGCATCGGCCCCCATACGGGCGCGAGTGTCATCGTCAAGCGCCGTCGATGGGGTCTCTTCGATAATCTTCTGGTGCCGTCGCTGGATCGAACACTCCCGCTCGAAAACGTGCACGGTCTTGCCGTGTGAATCGGCGACGATTTGGAACTCTATGTGCCGCGGTTTGACGATGTACTTCTCGAGATAGACAGTGTCATCATCGAAGGCATTCTTCGCCTCACGTTGTGCTGCCTCGATTGCTTCCATCAGGTCTTCAGGAGAATTGACTACCCGCATGCCCTTGCCGCCACCACCGGCCGCCGCTTTGATCATTACGGGGTATCCGGCCTTCTCGGCCGCCTGGCGATAGACTTCGATATCGGTCTCGGTCCCTTTCATACCGGGGATCAGCGGCACGCCCGCATCGGCCATTTTGATTCGCGACTGAACCTTGTTGCCCAGAAGCGTGATCGCTTCCGGCGAGGGACCGATAAAGACGATGCCGGCATCAGCGCAACGCTGCGCAAACTCCGGGTTTTCGGCCAGGAACCCATACCCCGGATGAATCGCATCACAGCCGGTGGTCGTGGCCGCACTGATTATCTTGTCAATATCAAGATAGGACTCGCGCGGCGGCGGCGGTCCGATATTAACCGACTCATCAGCGTAGAACCGATGTTTACTGTTGGCGTCGGCGTCCGAATAGACGGCTACCGAGGGAATCCCGAGCGTGCGGCAGGCGTTCATCACGCGCACGGCAATCTCGGAACGGTTGGCTACGAGGATTTTTTTGAAAAGTTTGTTCATGGTTTGTATTAAGGTTCCGGACCGAGGCGCTATCACTCCGTCACCCAATTCGGTTTGCGTTTGTTCAAGAATGCGTCCATCCCCTCCTGACCCTCGTCGGACACCCGGAGCTTCGCAATCATCTCCGCCGTATAAGGCTTGAACTGTGCGGGTGTCATTTCCGGTACTTCGCTTACCAGTTTCTTCGCCATCGCAACCGCCTCCGGGCCCGAAGACAGCAGTGTCTTCACGAGAGCATCGACCGCATCATCAAGTTGATCGTCATCGACCACTTTGTTAACCAGCCCGACCTCATGCGCCCGCTCAGCGTTCATCCGCTCGCCGGTGATAAACAGTTCGCGCGCCTTGCCCTCCCCCATCTTCTTGACCACGTATGGCCCTATACACGCCGGCACCACGCCGATCTTGACTTCGGAGAACGAGAACTTCGCGGAACGCGCCGCAATAGCCATATCGCACACCGCCACAAACCCGGTGCCGCCGCCGATCGCAGCGCCGTTGATGCGACCGATCACAGGACGACGGCAACGATAGATCATGTTGAAAAGCTCGGCCAGCGCATTGGACTCAGCTAAGTTCTGATCGAACGTCTGTTTGATAACGCCACGCATCCAGTTGAGATCGGCCCCGGCACAGAACGACTTGCCCTCGCCGGTCAGCACGACCACCCGAATGTCCCCGTCTTTTTCGATCTCATCGAAGATATCCGTCATCTCGGTAATCATCGTTGAATTGAAGGCGTTGTGAACTTCCGGACGGCTGAACGTCACCCGCGCAATGCGGTCGGTTTTCTTGTAGGTTATGGTTTCGTAGTTCATAATAAAACGCCATTTATGGTCGGTTACATCCTGAACACGCCGAATTTCTGGTCCGGGATCGCTGCGTTCAGCGACATCGAGATACCCAGCGCCAGCGCCTGGCGGGTGTCGGTGAAACCGATCATACCGTCATCCCACAGCCGTGCCCCGGAATAATACGGGGTCGATTCGGATTCATACTTGTCAAGGATCGGTTGACGGATAGCCTGTATTTCCTCTTCGGTGAGCTTCTTGCCCTCTCGTTCCAGTTGCTTGATCTTGACGGCGGCGAGCACACCGGCCGCCTGGTCGCCGCCCATCACGCAGATTTTGGCGTTGGGCCACATCCACAGCAAGCGAGGCAGATACCCGCGACCGCACATAGCGTAGTTGCCGGCGCCGTATGAACCGCCAACGATCAGCGTGAACTTGGGCACATCGGCATTGGCTACGGCGTGGACCATCTTGGCGCCGTCGCGAGCGATGCCGCCCGCTTCGTACTGACGACCGACGATAAAACCCGAAATATTCTGCAGAAAGATCAACGGTATTTTGCGCTCGGCGCAAAGCTCGACAAAGTGCGCACCCTTCTGGGCTGACTCGGCAAACAGCACGCCGTTGTTACCCAGAATGCCGACCGGGTATCCCATGATGCGCGCAAAGCCGGTCACCAACGTAGTACCGTAGAGTTCTTTGAATTCGTGGAAGCGACTGCCATCGGCGATGCGCGCGATCACTTCCTTGATGTCGAACGGCTTGCGGATATCGTTGGAGACGACGCCGTACAGTTCTTCCGGATCGTAGTGCGGGTCTTCCGGCGAGGTGCGGTCGATCGGGAACTTGGCCGGACGATTGAGATTCTCGATGACATTGCGAGCCAGTTGCAGGGCGTGTTCGTCGTTCTGGGCGTAGTGGTCGGTGACGCCGGAAGTGCGACAGTGAACATCGGCGCCACCCAACTCCTCAGCCGTCACTACTTCACCGGTAGCCGCCTTCACCAGCGGCGGTCCACCAATAAAGATCGTGCCTTGCTTGCGGACGATTATCGATTCATCCGACATGGCCGGAAGGTACGCTCCGCCCGCCGTGCAGGAACCCATCACGACAGCAATCTGCGGCAGACCCAGCGCCGACATGCGCGCCTCGTTGTAGAAGATGCGACCAAAGTGATCCTTGTCAGGAAAAACACCAGACTGCTTCGGCAGAAAGATGCCACCCGAGTCGACCAGGCAGATCGACGGAAGGCAGTTCGTCTGCGCAATCTCCTGAGCGCGGGCATGTTTGAGCACCGTCATCGGGTAGTAGGTGCCGCCCTTGACGGTGGCGTCGTTGACCACGACCATCACTTCCTTACCATGGACGGTGCCGATCCCGGTGATGATCCCGGCGCAGGGCGCATCATTGTCGTACATATCGTACGCCGCCAGCGAACTCAGTTCAAGGAAGGGCGTGTTGCGATCGAGAAGTTTGGATAGTCGATCCCGCGGCAGGAGTTTCTTACGGTCGGTGTGACGCTTGCGAGCTTTCTCCGACCCACCCAGTTTGACCTGTTCCAGCCGTTCTTTGAACTGGCGATGCTGAGCCTTGTTCAGTTTGAGGTTTTGTTTGTACGTTTCCGACGATGTGTCAATCTTGGTTTCAATCCGATACATGCCTTGTCTCAGTCCATTTTTCTGCCGCCGCCAGTGAGTCGAATAGCTGCGAAGTCCGGCCACATTCGGAGGCGGTCATTAACCCCTTGTCGGCCAACATCATAAAAAAGTCCGCTGACCGCCACAGGAACGTCAAATATATGATATGCCGTCTCCTTTGTAAAGGAGTATTGCTGGCAACGCGCTAACCCGGTTTTTATGATCGTGATGGTGCCGGTACTGGCCCTGACCCGGCTGGTGATTTACAAGTTCTACGTGCGGCGAGCATAGAGCGGCTGCTACACTCGCCGAATGATCGCAACTGGTCGGTCGACCTTCGTTTGCGCAACCAGCGGTTGGTCGAGGTCCCAGTTGTTCCACCAGCCAACGAACTCGAAACTGTCAAGGCTGTCGATCAGAAGCAAGAACTCCTGAGGATAGATGGCGCGCTTCACATCAACCCCCTCAGTGGTCACTGTTTTCCCGTTGTCATTCACATCAAGATGGATTTTCTCTTCAAACGTTTGTTCCACCTGGTTCACGGCCTTCCAGGATACTGTCGTGGTTACGCAAATACCGTCCCGCTCCATCTCCCAGCTTACACTCTCCGCCGCGAACGGTGATTCATACTGAACACACCAGTCCAACAGATAAAGACCACCGGGGGTGAGCGCGCGTGCCACTGAATCGAAATGACTGTGCAGGCGTTGAGTACTATCGGTAATCAACGACCCGAGTAACACGAAGACGAAATCGACTTTTTCATCCAGTGTGAATTCGTTCATATCGGCGTGAATAAGTTCGACTTCGGCTCTGGACCGTTCAGCCTTCTCCCGACTGTATGCAAGCATGGCCTCACTGAGATCGATCCCTCGATAGTGGTAGCCTCTTTTGACCAGTTCCTCCATGTGTGGACTGTTGCCGCAACCCAACTCCAGCACGGAGCGCACCGGAATATGGCAGAAACGCCCAAAGCATGTTTCCAGCAGATCTACCTCGGCGGGGATATCTCGAAAACCAAAAGCTATTTCGTAGTACTTTGGGTGGTCATAAACTCCAGACATAAACTCATGTTCTCCTGTTCATTCGATTGGGTTGTGTCCGACCTTCAGACTTGTGCCGTCGTGCGACTCACTGACCCGACTGTCTTGCGAAGTTGCGGATCACCATGGCGTCAGCCGGTATCAGGCCGAACCGTTCGTAGAATGGGCCCAGGTTTTCGGCACGCACCAGGTCGATCATGTACAACCCGTCGAGTTTCGCCATCATCCTTTGCATCAATTCGCTGCCCATCCCATGCCTTTGGTATTCAGGTAACACTTCCAACAGGGTGATATAAGCGCTTAACACACCATCGGATATCGCGGTGATGAAACCGACTACTCGGCCGTCCCCGGAGTCGATGGCCAGCACCACCTGGTCGCTTTCATGCAGCAGTCTCAAGTGCGTCTCAGGCGACGGCGGGTTCGGCCAGCCCACGAAAAAACCGGATAGCTGCTCCGCAGTAATGCCGTTCGGTGAGTCAACGTACTCTATCATGGTGCGATTCCTGTGTTGAGCGCTACACGGCTGGATGATGCAGACTCGCTAATCCTCAACTCTGCTGGTCACCGAAAGGTCTGCGGCAATCTCCAACTGTTACGGCACAGCTACTTGGAGATTGCCACACCACGCGCGGCGCGTGGCTCGCAACGACAATTGCAGCAACTTTCAATAGTCTGCTAAAACTGATCCATAATCGAGAACAGCGCACCACCTGTCATGATGGCCGAAACAGCACCAATGATGACTCCGATCAGGGCCAGAACTCCATTGATCACGAAGTAAGTCTTGAGCCGCGTCAGCGATTCCAGCAGCTTTGTTTTGTCGCCGTTGAGTTGTGCACCCTCCGCTGCGCTGCCCGCTTTGAAAAGCAGAATGCCCAGCCAGATCGGCAGCCAGCAAATGAGAATGCCGACGATAGTGAAGGCCGCCAAGACCCCACCAATGATCGACATCACGCCGATCAATTTCATCCAGCCGCGTGACTGGTAGATAGGCAGGCTCAGTTCCTTGATAATGGTTTCATCTTCCATTCCAACATCCTCCAATAAGGTTCTGATCGTCACTGTTTGCGGATTGTCTGTTCTGGTCAGAATACTGTACCGCGCGCAGACTGTCAACGATAAAACCGAACAGACCTCATCCTGAGCGGACAGGCTGTGTCGCAATTGGGTTTTTAATTGAGTATTGATTATTAGTCGATATGTTGTGGTTCAACCAAGATAGGTAGTGAGG
>SDBU01005203.1_pt1 | contig 15678 bp, 14 predicted proteins | sample 2277071 | NCBI WGS metagenome assembly SDBU01 (sample SAMN10397929, study PRJNA504765) | marine sediment metagenome | isolation source: marine sediment core GS08_GC12, 126 cmbsf | place: Arctic Ocean: Gakkel Ridge, Loki's castle | collected 2008
GTTGCGTAATCGGGATTTCTCATCAACCATTACATCGCTCCGTAAACTATTGTACTGATAACGTGGTCGCCGTTTTCACCGACCCAAACTAAAGTTCCACTCTTCTGCTTTTGTGGTCAAGGACATTCCCATACTTGTATACCATCTAGATCATTTGCAGTGTGTGGCAATTTTCCCAACTGCTAAGTAGACCATTTTCAGCTTTAAGTTTTATTGATCTACATTAATTTCGCTTTGAATCCTGAAAGGGAATGAGAATGATTCAATGTCGCTGGCTGCACCCAGGGGATATCTGTGTACCGCTGGTTATTACTAAATTATGTTCGGAAATCGGAATTTACGGTTGTTAGTCAACTCCATCGAATGCGATAAAAATTAACATTGCTCCTGTAAAGGGAAATCAAACCGCCAACCCGCCGTTGTGCGGCGCTGGTGTTTATCATCAATCTCGCCTTCGAAGCCTTTGAACACTTTAAGCACATCAGCAGAATCTTCTTTGTACAATCCCTCGCCTGCCTCCAGTGAAAGTTTGCCGCTACGGCAGATGAGTAGCACTGGCGCCACCCGAAGCCGTAGACTGTGCGGCCGACCACACTGAATGTCGAGGTGCGCTTGATCCAGATCAAGTGAAATTAGCATGCCATCATCTAAGCTGGGAGTCGGTACTTTGGTAATGTCGGCACGTTTCAGTTGTCGCCCATTATAATTTGGCTGAAGTGTAGCTATGGAAATTGTTTGGTTCACTCTGGTGGCAGTTATGCTGTATCTGGTTTCAGACTGGATTCTGGATCGTATTGAGATGGCGCGCGGAGAACGTCTGGCCAAACGCAACGTAGTTTTTTTTGTTATTATTGGTGTCCTCTCGTTGGTCGTATTTCAAATAGCTCAATTAGTATTATCAAAGTAATCGGCCCGCTCACAGATCCCGGTTTTTGCCAGCAATAAATTAAAAATTATTGTGGTACCTGATCCTCCAACCCTGGATCAAATTTCAATTCTTTACCATCGTTTCTCTGTTCACGCCTGCCAGACTTCATGGCGCCAAACACAATGATAAGAAATAACAGGCCACCGAGAATAGCAATCAAGCCGCCAAAACCCATTAACCCCATGGCGGCAATTTTTTCCAGGCCATCCAGGCCCTGCTCGACACCGGCGACCTTGCGTTGAACTCCATAACCCCCCGACCAGACCAGACCCACCACGTGCAGAAACTGGCCACCACCGTATATATACGGTTGAATCCGGGACCACTTGATACTGGGGCGCAGATACCCGAGCCGGGGTAAAAGATCGTAGGTCAACCCCATCAGTGCCAGTGTGACGCCGACAATAGAACCGTGGTAGTGAGCAGGAATGGTGACGTTACTACCCTGAATCAGGAAGCCGATGGTGCCACCAAACCCGAATAGAACCATCGACATTATCAAGGCTGATCGATGGCATGCATATTCCTTTGATGCAGCGGGACTTCTTAACCAACCGTAAAATAGCGCCAGGCCCAGGGGCAACGTTGCCAAGCTGCCGCCGTATGCCATCAACCAGGTAAAGAGTTTAATATGCTCTGCCGATCCCACGGGGAAGGAATAATAAATCAGCGGCGCCATAAATACGGTCGCCAGCCCGAGGAAGAACAGTAGCAGTACAACGCGCGGGCTCAGAGGCAAGCGAATACCGGATACCGAGGCAAGCCATAACCAGGCGACGAGTGTGAGCAAGGTATAGGTGAACTGAAGCATATGCCCGCCACCCCAGAACAAAAGCTCGTAGTAAAATTTACCGGTAATATCACCGGGTATCGCGACGTAAGACCAGACAAAGGCCATCAGTGCCATGACTGCCGATACACTGAGCGTATTCAGACCAAAACGTATTGCGCTTTTTGCCGTGATTCGATAACCAACCCGTGGAATGGCAATCATGCTGCGACCAACAAGCAAAGCAAAACCAGCGGCGAAAGCCAGCAAACTGATCAGAAACAAGGGGTGCCGTAACACCGGGATATAGTTGCTCATCAACGGCTGGTCAGCCCCGGCAAAGGGTGACAGGGCCATCACCGCAGTGCTGCTCGCTGCCAGAACAAAGGCTGCCCATCCAAGGCGGATAAACCGTGCCGTGGAATTCAGGCTCCACAACAAACCGGCAAAGGCAAGGAACCAGACCAGCACCGATAAATCGACATGGATGACCAGTGCGGTACGAAAAAAATCAACCCAGGGAAAGATGTTTTGAATATAAGGTGTCCGTGACAACACCAGCAGTAATGAAAAAATACCGGAGCCCAGCAGCGCCAGCAAACCCAGCCACAACCACGCAATCGCCAGCGCGCGGCGACTATCCTGCGGAACGGGTAATACAAATTCGTGATCGTTATCTTTCAACGCTGTAGCAGTAATATTCATATTGACACTCTGTGTGTTGCCTATTTCAAAACAAAATTGTTGGTCCCTTCATCAAAGTAGATAACGACTACCTGAGCAGGTCTCAACTCCACAACCTGCTCAAACGTGAAAGTATAACCTTTGTCGGCAGCGCCATCGCCGAGCCGTACCTTCAATAGATGGCGCCCGGCTTTGACGGTAAATCGCTTATAGGCACTGGAAGCGCTATCGCGGCTTAGTCCTGCAGGTGGCAAAGTTTGCTGATACATCAATTTGCCGTCCAGCCTCAGTTCCACACTCACCGCATGACGCTCCCGGGGACAGACAATGCGTTCCCGCATATTGGGAGCCAGTTTCTCCAGTTCCTCATCGCTGCGCTCACGGCAGGCGCCGATTGGTTGCCCGGCATGACTGAAGCTCAATTTGATTACTGCCTGGTCAGGCGCCAGACGGACGTAGGCCGGTGAGGCAGAAAAGTAACCAATCATGGCGACAAAAATAGTGTAAGCCGCAACTTGCCCGGCTATTTGCCACAATCTAGTCATGACCAATGTCTTTCAAGCTGCTGCGAAAGTTTTGTATTTTTTGCAATAGTTTCTTATTCTGCAGGAGCCCGGTCCAAAAGACCTTAACCTGTTCACGTGCTACACGGGCACGAAGAACTGGTTCCCGCTGGCCGTGCAGCCGTTGTTCCATCCAGGTATTGCCGTGGCGAAAATAGCAATCTCCACCCGCACACCCGGTGATAAATATTCCGTCCGCTCTACCCTCCTGCATAGCATAATCGATGAACGAAGGCGGCAACATGCCAATGCAGGGCAATGACAGTGCCGCCACGCCACTGTCCTGCAAGGCCCCGACATCAAGCGCATGATCACAGCCATAAACCAGTATTCGCACATCACCGTTCAGTCGCTTCAATGCCGCTTTCGTTTGCAGCCGCAATTTCTTTATCTGTAACTGCGGCATTTCGATTCCGCTGACCAGATCTTCGATGCTGCGGAAAGGAGTCGATGCCGGACAGGAACCAGCGCAGATACCGCAACTGGCACACAGGGACTGGTCAACGACCGCCTCTTCGATGCCCGGCCGCTTACTGTGCGGCTGCATGACAATGGCCTCGAACGGGCAATCGGCAAAACAGCGGCGACATCCGTTGCAATTATCGGGGTCGACAACAGCGACCGGTTCACTTTTTGCGGGCGGTAGCCAGGGCAGCACCGTCAATACCAGGGTTAATCCACCAAGGAGCATCCACAACCCGCCCGCAGACCAGATATCGAGCAAGGGAAACGTAAGCAAATAAAACCAGTCCAGATTGACTACGCTGACCGCGATATCCAGATTCGCCGGGCCACCCTGGCTCATTGCCGGACGAATCAGGGAAACGGCAAGCAGCGCACACAGCATACCGACAGCCAGTAAACGCGGCGGGTTGGTGCGCGCCAGGGTAATTCTCTGAATATGAATCCACATGCCCAGCAAGAGCATTAGCGGGATGGCGATATGCAAAAAAATCAATAGCGAAAAAAAACGATCACTCAGATAGGTTTGATTGAGAAAATTGCGCGCCATCGGTGTGGTGAAAATAGGCAACCAGTCCACCCATTCCGCTGTGGCTACCGCGATATACTGGGCCAGTCCATCCCATACCAGCCAGTAGCCCCCGATGCCGGAAGCGAACGCCAGCCACAACAGCGGCACACCCGAAACCCAGGAAAACCATCGAAACCCGCGATAGCGATCATAGGCAAATTCCCGGAAAAGATGGAGCGTCATGGTGACCACAAACGCGTCAGAGGCATAACGGTGCAGGCTTCGCATCACCCCACCGAGATACCATTGATCATGCGTCAGGTACTCGACCGAGTCATAGGCGGCTATGGCGCTGGTTTCAAAGAAAATATAGAGATACAGGCCGCTGATAATTATGAGCCAGAAGAAATAGAACGACAACGCACCTAGCTGGTGGAAGGGATTGCCGGTTTGCCCGAATGCACGATTAAATCCGTTATCCGTCAAATCGAAGAGTCGGCGGAGGACATGTTGAAGAGCTGTTAACAAGAACGAACCCCTGTTTGGACTACAAGAACAATTAGCCTTGTTACCCGGTAAAATCTTTGATCAATGTTAATTGTTGTTATTTAATCCTGTGATTCTTAATGTTACTTCGCCAAACTGAGTAGTCTCAATCATGGCCCCACATGCATTCCTTAAGTCCCGGCGCGACGCTGCCCCCGCCATTCCCGAATAAGCCAGAAAAATATGGAAAATATGATGATCGCGCCGATAAACATGCCGACAAATAGTGAGTAGTCAAAATAATAACTGCCACTGGCAGGATCGTAGACCGTACAGAACAAACGAATCCGGTTAGCCAGAGAAGTCAGCAATGAGCCGGGGTTTGGTTTTCCAAGAACCAGCTGCTTCAACGGCTCCACTAATCGTGGCGTGTCAAAGCTTGTACCGCTGATGTCATAAACCTGGCCGGCTACATGACCGCTACCGTCAACAAGCGTCGTTTGCAGCAGGTGATCAAAACCATTGGGTGAACTGAAATACAGAAACCCGACCTCCCTCGCCAGGCTGTCAATTGCCTTTTGATCGCCACTCAGGAACTTCCAGCCCGGCTGGTCGATGCCCTGCTGCTTTGCAAACACGCGCATGGCGTCTGGTGTATCGTTCAGGATATCAAAACCGATGGTTAGAACATTAAAGCTGTCCTCACCCAGCACGTCCCGCGCCTTTTTAACGGCGCGTGCCAGGTGACGTGTAGTTGTTGGACATACATGGTAGCAACTGCTGTAAACAAAGCTGATCAGCAATGGTTTACCGCGATAGTCGGATAATCTTACCGGCCGGCCCGACCGATCGACAAATACATGCTCACCGATAGTATTGCCGATCGCAGCCTGACTGACTTCAAGCGCTGACGTGTTATCGAAGGCCTTTGATTTCGATACCGCTGTACTACCAATATCTGACTCAGACGCATAAGCCCCCTGCACCGTGAACAGCAATAACAGCAGCGCGATGAATCCGGTGGTTGTCCAACTCGACTGTAATCGTGAGATCAAACACCGCTCCAGCTCGTAAACTGGGTATCCACGAACACGCCCACGAGTACCAGGGAGAGTTGAATAATTGAAGCAAAAAAATTGACTCTGGCTTTTTCTTTTGTAGGCTGCCGGACCAGTTCAATGTTTCTGAGTATAAAATAACCTCCCCCGGCCATGGCACAGACCAGGTAAATCCACCCCAGCCCGTAGAAGAAAGGAATAATTGATGCGGCGACCAGAATAATCGTATTGGCGAGAATAATTCGTGTGGCGGTGGCATCTCCGACAACGACGGGCAACATCGGCACTTTGGCGGCTGCATAGTCACGATGCAGAACAATGGCCAAACTCCAGAAATGCGGTGGTGTCCATAAGAACAGTACGATGGCCAGCAGGATTGCCGCAGTGCTCAGGCCTGGATCAGCGGCCGCGGCACCGCCCAGAACAGCGAAGCTGCCGGACAGGCCGCCAATGACAATATTGAATACACTACGCCGCTTGAGCCAAACCGTATAAATAACTGCGTAAACAAAAGCGCCCATAAATATATGGAACGCCGCTACCAGATTAAACAACCAGCCGACGGTTGCCACCGACACCAGTAACATGGCGGAAACCCCCCATAGCCAAAGCCGGCTGTCGGCAAAGTCACCGGTGACAAACGGCCGCTGGCGGGTGCGGCACATGAGAGCATCCAGATCCCGTTCCACATACTGATTGAAAGCACCCGCACTGGCAGAGGACATGAGTACCAGCAAGCCGAGTGCGGCAATCTGCCACGTGGGTAACGTAATACCGGGGGTTATGGCATAACCGGCGATTGCGGTTAAGGCAATCAGAAAACCGATTCGAAGTTTAAAGACACTAACGAGTTGAGCCAGCATACGTCGTAATTCTCTATGTTAATGCAACAACACTTACCGCCCGTACCGCCGAAAAAGGACAGGACAAGTAGTTACTGTCCTGTCCGGCTATCACGTCAACTGATACCCCAGGTTTCGGAGAGGAACTTCCAGTTGACGAAGTAGTAGAGAACAAAGGAAACCAGGAACACAAGTGCCAGCACGAATGTTCCCGGTGCCACAATCTTGCCGATGCCGACTCCTTCGTAACTGGTAATCGGTTCGGCAACTAATGGTGCCGCAGACTTCTCTGTCAGGCTCTTGCGCTTGCCGAACAACAATGAACCGACAATGATGACGCAGAAAGCGGCGCCACCGACAACGGCCATGACCACCGAGATTCCCATGAGGCCCAACAAGGTATAAGCGGTCTCCGGGAAGTTATGGTTAAACGCTGCGCCTGCGAATGACATATCCCAGTGACGCCTTGGCACTCCCAGGGTACCGGCCCCCATCATGAACACGGCCACCCCCGACATACCGATAGCGAAGATGTACGGCTGCCACCTGGCCAGCCCACTCATGATCAGATCGCGCCTGAACAATACCGGTACCAGCCAGTAAGTCAGGGCCATAAAAGCCAGGGTCGTACCGATGGCGACGGTGGCATGGAAGTGACCCGGGACATAGAGGGTATTGTGAACAATCAGATTGATTTGCTCGGTACCCATGACCACCCCTGAGATACCGCCCAGGAATCCAAACAGGACAAGCGACAGGAACATGCCCGAAAACGCCGGGTTGCCCCACGGGGCCTTGCGTAACCATTCGAACAGGCCCTTGTTGAAACCGCGCTTGCGCTGGGCCGCTTCAATGGAACCCGGTACGGTCAGGCCATGGATCATGCTGGCCAACACCGCCAGGTACATGGCGTAACTGGTATTGAAGATTTTCCAGGTAGAGCTGACACCCGGGTCTACCAGGATGTGGTGGGCGCTAGCCAGTTGCAGAAATACAATATACAGCAAGAAAGCCCCGCGACTGACCTTCTCTGACAGCGGTTTGGCGCCGAAGGCTACGGCAGCGATCGCATACCAGACCGCTACCATGGCGGCCATGTTGATCTGCTGTGAGGAATGGCCGAAGGCCCACCAGATCACCCGGTACATGAGCGGATCAATATTGCTGATAAACCCTATTGAGAATAAAAAAGTCGGAATCAGGATAATCGCGCCGGTAGCGATGGTGAATATAGCAATGATGGCCGCCGTCAAGGCTCCGAAAGTCACTAACGGTAGTGAGCCCTCATAGGTTTTCTCTTCTTTGGCAATGACCAGCGTCCCCAGGAACACAAAACACCCGAGCAACGCGCCGACGGCAAACAGGATCAGGCCCAGGTAAAACATCGGGTCCGCCGACATGGGTACGTAAGAAGTAAACATGACGCTGGAGTTGCCCTGGAATACGGCGACATTGTTCATGATTGCGCCGATCAGCATCATAGCGAAACCAAGCCACGCAATGCGCGGTGTCGCCAGGCGACATCCCAGCAAGGTTGATGAGCAGAAATACAGTACTGCCATCTCAAAAAAGATCATCCAGTAAATCAGGACATCAATACCATGGGCAGTCAGCACCAGGTAAAAGTCACTGGCACCAAGCAGATGAACGGCCGGCCAGCGAGTGAGGCCAACAAGTAAACCGAGAACTCCGCCAACCAGCAGGAAGACAACGGCAATGACGGCGTTGGCTTTGATTAACTTTTCTGCCGGTTTATGGAACAGCAACCCGGTATCGGGACAAGTACGGAATTCACTAGCAATGGCCATTTCGACTCCCAATCTATAATTTATTCTTTGACGTTATTCTGTGACGTAGATCCTGCCCACCATTTTATGATGGCCAATACCACAATATTCGTTACAGACCACCGAGTATTCGCCCGCCTTGTTGGGGGTGAGGGTCACCACCATCTCGTAGCCCGGGAGCACCTGTAAATTGATGTTAGCGGGTTGCAAGGAGAAGCCATGCTGCCAATCCATGGAAGACAGGTGAAGGCGATAGCTCTTGTCTTTTTCCAGTTCCAGAACAGGCCACCAATCCCACAGTCGCGCAAGCATGTAGATGTCGCTGCCTGCGGGTGGGCGCACCACCGGGAAGTTACGAACGCCGTCGGTGCGAACAGTATATTGGTCCACCATGGCCTGGACCTTCTTCTGGTAGGCCTCGGGCGTAGTTTTATAGGCCTCGTTCGACAGATTCTGTTTTCCATAGACATGCCAATAGGGCATCATGGCAAACATCAAGACGGCCCAAAGCAAGGCCAGCGCGATCCACAGCAACTCGACCTTCTCGATAGGTTCTTTCCACCACAACCGATCTGACGGTGGCATTAATGCGCTCATAGCACTTCCTCCTGATCCGCTTCTTAGCTATTACGATTATTTGGCAATGGGAATGTGGATGATCTCCATGATTCCCCAAACCATATAAAATACCGTTGGAACAACTACACCGATGAATAGCAACAGAAAAGGGTTATCAAGCACGCGTTGCATAACCGGTATTTTCTCGTCAGCCATAATATTTCTCCGTTGATACTTGTATTGATATCGAGTGTTGCCGTTTTCACCGACTCCACCCGTAGTGCCACTTCGCTGCCATCACAATCAGTGGCACACCTAAACCAAATAGAAGGCCAATGTGCAGCGTGTGGTAGTTTGCCTCGCCGCCCAATAAACCATTATTAAAACGATATTCAATTGATCTATGTTAACTCCGCGCCAAAGTCCGCAAGGAAATCCAATAGCGAAGCACGGGGTTACAAAGGATTGGGGCTCCATGCCCTTTTGTGGCATTCTCGATAAGTTGTGTTAGTGGTCTGGATACCGGCTCCGTCTGGCTCCTTTTGTTGTTTTTTTTGATTCAGGGTTTCTGAAAAACCATGGAAAACAGAAGTCGACAATTAAAATTTTTCAGTATTCTGGTTTTTGCATCCCTGCTGCTAGCGCTGGCGGTGGTGGTGTTAAGCGCATACATAAGGCTGGGCGGTATCGGGCTGGGTTGCGGGGACTGGCCCCGTTGTTTCGGACAGATACCGGTGACAAACGATGCCGGCACTCTGCCTACAACCCTGGCTGGCGTTATGCACCGGATAACGGCAAGTCTTTTGGGCCTGCTGGTGATGACGATTACCGTACTCGCCATCCGCCATCGCGGTCGTACGGGCACCGGTCTGACAGTGCCATTGCTTGCATTCGTTCTGATCGCGTTCCTGTCGGTCCTTGGTATTAATACACCCGCCTGGCAAATCCCGGCGGTCACACTGGGGAACCTAGCCGGCGGCATGATGTTGCTGTCTCTGCTGTGGTGGATGGGCCTGCGTTCCCTGGTCAGCGAAACAGTTACAGGAAACATGGGGAGTAAATTCAGACCCTGGGTGCTGGCAGGGACAGGAATCATAATGGTGCAAATCGCGCTGGGGGCCTGGACCAGTGCTAATTTTGCCGGCCCTGCCTGTTCAACACTCCCTGCTTGTTCACAAGACTGGGCATCTCTTTCGCAACTGTTTCAGGGATTCGACCTGTCACGTCAACTGGCTATGGATACCCAGAGAAAAATAATTATTGATAACACGCAGGCAACTCTGCATATGGTCCATCGCATAGGCGCACTGCTAACGCTGCTGTACTTTGGTGGCCTGGCAGCATTGGCTTGGCGCCGGCACAAACACTTGAGTTCTGCCTGTATCGCAATCCTGTTTTTGTTATTGGTCCAGGCCGGTCTGGGAGTAATCGCGATAATGACGGAACTGCCGCTATTGCTGGTGACCGCACACAATGCGGTAGCGGCTGTGTTGTTACTGGCAGCGGTCAACCTGCTTCATCAGCTGACACCGAAACAGGTTCGCTGAATGCTTGCTATTCAATTTTGAAAATAATATAAAAAAGGAACCGTGCGTAATAAGTACTTCTTCACTCCAAAACGTTTAACTGAAAATAGACTGATATATTACTGGAATCATCACAGCATGAATGCCCCCGCCCTAAAGCTAGCACGATCAGCACAGGATGCATTGCTGCAGAAATATATCAGCGAGTTGGCCGCAGATGCTTAACAATTGTAAATTCAAACCAACTTAATACTGTACATACTATATATAGGTATATGACCTGTGGTCCGGGCGACCTGTAACAGCCGGAAATACGATCGAGTGGCGCGCGGGAACTGCTTCGGCAATTTCGGACAGGGCTATTTGAATTAAGTGGAATTGGCTAACAGCGGGGGATAATACAGAAATGGGGTAATTGTGCTGCTGCGCGACGACTACGCCGGAGGCTGTCCGACGTAATCGCAGTTAGAGGCCGTCAGGGGCGGGACAATTCAACACTGCTCCCAGGGAAGACCATCAAACCGCCAGCCACCGAGCTTGCTGCGCTGGTGTTTTTCATCGAGTTCGCCTTCGAAACCCCGGATCACGTTGCAAACCTCGGTAAAACCTTCTCTCATGAGCAGTTCACCGGCCTCCAGCGAGCGTTTGCCGCTACGGCAAATCAACACTACCGGTGCTGATCCAACATTCTGTAAATGACTGAGCCCGCCCAGCAGCACCTTCCGTACGTCTGTCGCGAAATGCTCGTTTATCTTCCAGTCCGGTTCATCGATCCAGGGGATATTGATCGCCCCCATCGGATGACCAATAAACAGGAATTCCATGTTGGACCGCACATCAATCAGCATCGCACGGGGATCTTTTTCTACCAGGTCATGGGCCTCGGTAGGTGATAAGGAATTAACCACTTCCTTGCTCATTTTCAGCTCCTCACAGGGAAATCAGGGCTAACCGCGCAAGAATTCCCCTGTCCAGTAATTTATCTGTTCACACAAGGGTTTACGTGGCATCTTTCTCCGGTACAATGCGCCTCTTTTTCGCCCAAGACAAGATATCACCGTGATAGAAAATCTGCGCAATATCGCCATCATCGCCCACGTCGATCATGGCAAAACCACCTTGGTGGATGAGCTACTGAAACAGACTGGTACGCTGGACATGCGTAGCGGCGAGCCCGATCGCATTATGGACTCCAATGATCTCGAACGTGAGCGCGGCATCACCATTCTTTCCAAGAATACAGCGATCGAGTGGAAAAACTATCGTATTAATATAGTAGACACCCCTGGCCACGCCGATTTTGGCGGTGAGGTCGAACGCGTGCTCAACATGGTCGATTCCGTGCTGCTGCTGGTAGACGCTGTTGAGGGACCGATGCCACAAACACGGTTCGTAACTCAAAAAGCACTGGCACAGAGGCTACGCCCCATCGTGGTCATTAACAAAATAGACCGTCCCGGTGCTCGCCCTGACTGGGTGCTGGACCAAACCTTTGACCTCTTTGACCGCCTCGGCGCCACCGATGAGCAGTTGGATTTTCCCATTGTTTATACGTCGGCACTGTATGGCTATGCCTCGCTCGACGATAGTGTGCGCGAGGGTGATTTTGAGCCGCTGCTGGAGTGCATCGTTAAAAACGTTTCTCACCCCGATGTCGACCTCGACGGTCCATTGCAGCTTCAGGTCAGCAGCCTCGATTACAACAGCTATGTCGGCGTAATCGGCATTGGTCGCATCCGACGCGGGCGCATCAAAAGTAATGCCCCGGTGACGGTAATTGGTGAAGACGGCAATACCCGCAATGGCCGCGTATTGCAGATATTCCGCCTCATGGGTATCGAGCGCAGCGAGATTCCCGAGGCCGAAGCCGGAGACATTATCGCCTTTAGTGGCCTGGAGAAACTTCATATTTCGGACACTATTTGCACACCCGATGCTGTTGAGGCCTTGCCGCCACTATCGGTGGACGAACCAACAGTTAGCATGACTTTTCAGGTCAATACCTCGCCCTTTTCGGGACAGGACGGCAAGTTTGTGACCAGCCGCCAGATCCGTGATCGCCTGAATCGAGAACTGCTACATAATGTAGCGCTGCGGGTGGCAGATACCGAAGATCCGGATAAATTCCGCGTATCCGGTCGCGGTGAACTGCATTTATCCATTCTCATTGAAAATATGCGCCGCGAAGGCTACGAGCTTGGCGTGTCCCGGCCGGAAGTCATCATTCATGATGTCGATGGTGTTAAGCATGAGCCCTTCGAGCAAGTTACGGTGGATGTCGAAGTAGATCACCAGGGAACAGTAATGGAGAAACTGGGCCTGCGCGGCGGAGAACTCAAGAACATGATGCCCGATGGTCAGGGTCGTGTGCGACTGGATTACATTCTACCTTCACGTGGACTCATTGGTTTCCGCACCGAGTTCCTGACCGCCACCAAAGGCACAGGGCTAATCTATAGCGTGTTTGATGATTACGCACCTATGAAGCCGGGCAACTACGGTCAACGACTCAATGGTGTTTTGATTTCGAATGGCCCCGGTAAGGCATTAGGTTTTGCCTTGTTCAACTTGCAGGAACGCGGACGAATGTTTATTGGCCCGGGCGAAGAAGTTTATGAAGGCATGGTGATCGGCATTCACTCCCGCGAAAACGACCTTGTGGTTAACCCGCTCAAGGGTAAGCAACTCACCAATGTTCGCGCATCGGGCACAGATGAAGCGATTACGTTAACACCACCAATTCGCCAGACACTTGAACAGGCTTTGGAGTTTATTGATGACGATGAGCTGGTTGAAGTAACGCCTAATCATATTCGTTTACGCAAAAAATTCCTGAAAGAAATTGAGCGCAAGCGAGCATCGCGCGCAGCAGTGTAATTTCAATAAAACAGTTAGCGTATGTGCGTTAAAGATTGCGCTATGAGAAATCTGTAAAAAAATATACAATCAACTGACAATAAAGCAGAAAACCCGGGTAACCACTGAAAATATATATCCAACCGCAATGCAAACATCAGCGGTGACGAGGTAACATATAAAACAGAGACCGAATTGCGAATTCGGCATAGTAGTAGGGAGAAATTTTATGCCAGAGAAAAAACTCACTTATGTCGCCTCTTCCTCGATTCATGGAAAGGGCCTGTTCGCAAAAATCCGTATCAAAAAAGAAATCTACCTTGGCACATACACGGGCCCCGAGGCCAAGCGCAACGGCTCCCATGTATTATGGGTGTACGAAGACGATGGTAAGGTTATCGGTCGTCGTGGCCTTAACAAGATGCGCTACGTTAACCATAGCGATAAACCCAATGCCGAGTTCGACGGATTTGACCTCTACTCCACCCGTCGAATCAAACCTGACGAAGAAATCACAATCGATTACGAACCTTTTTAATTTATTGTTCTAATCGTCCATTTTCAACCAACAACAATCACAAGCAATATTCAGAGGCCACCCCGTACCTCCGATTCCGCACATATTCCCCCTGGTTTCAAAACGACCCCAATAGTATATTCCTATAAGGAATATTAATATATTCTAATTCATTTGAATACATCTTAAGTGATAAGTATTATCGCGCCGAATTCAGACGGCTTAGCCTGTCGTCTGCACATCAATACGTTTTGCATCCAGCTAGTACTGTTCCAGTCAGGAATATTAAGCTGACCGCACTGCCGGGCCCCGGGATGTGCGCCTATCAGCTTTGCGCTCTGTGATCCCTTATGCAGCGCACCTGACTTGATGCGCTGTACTTGCGACGAAACTGATTTCCTGGAGATCCAAATATGATCGCTCTGGCGGACGAAGAAATTACCCACTCCCAGCTAGCACGACCCTCCGTCAAGCAAGTAATTGCCGCGGGAATTTTTGCCTTATTTGCTACCTACATGGCCTGGATTGTTCCCACGGTGGAGATTGCCTGGGTGAGTGTCATCCTGGTTCTGACCATCTATTTATTTGCCTTCGAAGTGGTGGGTGTGGATGTTGCCGCGGTCTCAGTGATGGTGTTGCTTGGTCTAAGCTCACTACTGGCACCAGTCATGGGGCTGGAACAGGGCCTGGTCGACACGCAGCATCTGTTTGATGGGTTTGCCTCCAACGCAGTAATGTCCATCATCGCGGTGATGATTCTCGGCGCTGGCCTCGACAAAACGGGGCTAATGACCAAAGTAGCTGCATTTATTCTCCGAGTCGGTGGCACAACGGAAACGCGCATCATTCCAATCATTTCCGCCACGGTAGGAATTATTTCTTCGTTCATGCAAAACGTCGGTGCCGCCGCATTATTCTTGCCAGTGGTCTCGCGCATATCCGCACGCTCAGGTTTACCCATGTCACGGTTGCTGATGCCAATGGGCTTCACTGCCATACTCGGTGGCACCGTGACTATGGTTGGTTCCAGCCCGTTGATCCTGCTCAACGATCTGATTCTGACTTCCAACAAGGCGCTGCCCGCCTCCCAGCAGATGGATTCATGGGGCTTGTTCGCGGTTACACCCGTGGGGTTGGCCCTGGTGGCCACCGGCATCATCTACTTCGTATTGGCGGGTCGTTTTGTGCTGCCGGTCACAAAAAGCGAGAGCAGCACCAGTGGTACCGATCCCATGCAGTATTTTCGTGATGTCTATCACGTTGACTACTCCATGAGTGAAGTAGTGGTGCAGGACGATAGTGCGCTTATAGGCAGACATCTGGATGACGTGGAAACCTTCTCTCGAGTTCGTATTATTGCCAGTAAGCGTTCTGGCGAAGAGACCCGGGTTGGGCCTGGCACCCTGGCTCGCGACACTGAGTTCCATGCAGGTATGGTGTTGGGAGTGGTTGCAGATCCCGCAGACCTCGCTGCCTTCGTGGAAAATAATAGCCTGAAAAAACGTAAGCAACTGCGTACCTTCGCCGATGCGCTTGCTGCCACCAAAGCCGGCATTGCTGAATTGGTAATTCCTCCGGGTTCAACATTGATCGGTAAAAGCGCCCGCGATCTCTGGATGCGCAAAACCTATGGCCTTGCCATGGTGGGGCTGCACCGCAATGGAGAGACCCTGCGCGAGGGTGACGATATTCGTAACCTGCCCTTTCAGGCCGGCGACACTCTGGTGGTGCACACACCCTGGGATGTACTTGCAAGACTGGAGAAGGATCGAAATTTTGTGGTGGTGACAACCGAGTATCCCCACGAAGAAACACGTCCGCATAAACTGGGGTTCGCGATGTTTTTCTTCGCGATTGCATTGTCCCTGGTCTTGTTTACCGACTTGCGCCTGTCCGTGGCTCTGCTCACCGGCGCCATTGGCATGATACTGTCCCGGGTGCTGACTATCGAAGAAGCCTATGAAGCAGTGAGCTGGAAGACTGTGTTTCTGCTGGCATCACTGATCCCGCTGGGACTGGCGGTAGAAACCAGTGGCACCGCCAAGTGGATCGCAGAACAAGTTCTGTCCGTTGTTGGCGGCTCCCCGATCTGGGTAATCCAGGCTGCGGTAGCGTTACTGGCCACTTTCTT
>SDBU01005204.1_pt1 | contig 15676 bp, 18 predicted proteins | sample 2277071 | NCBI WGS metagenome assembly SDBU01 (sample SAMN10397929, study PRJNA504765) | marine sediment metagenome | isolation source: marine sediment core GS08_GC12, 126 cmbsf | place: Arctic Ocean: Gakkel Ridge, Loki's castle | collected 2008
GGTTGTTCTGCTCAAGTTCCAATTACTGAAATTGAGAAATACATTCCCGATAAGGTTTTCTCAAATTGGAAATTTGTAAAAGAATTAATGGAGTTGCCTTCTCAGCAAGAAAAAATCAAATTTTTTAGAGAGGAGGTTAGAAATCAAGGAATAGAGTTAATAAGAAATCTTTCGATAAGGTTGTGAGCTATTATAAAGTAGTAGAACGCCAGAAAATAGGTAGAGTAGAGTTTATCTTTCCTTTATTCCTTCAAGAGATAACTATGAATATCTCAAAATGGAAATCCAAGAATAGTTTAAAATATTTAAGCGACCTATTATCGTTTAAGTAATTACTAACCTCTAAATTAAAGTCCCTTATCTTTGGTAACCCATAAACTGTTTGCTAAATTATTTTTTACTTATTAACTCATCCACAGCATCGTACTCCCAGAGAGTCCATTCCCCAATCTCTCTCAGAATCTCATTAATATCATGATATTTCTCTTTTAGTCCTTTTATATCATATTTGGGCATCCCTAATCGAGTATATTGAAGTCTTATCCTTTCCAATCCCATTTTAAGCAACTGAACATTGGCCACTTCTCGTATAAGAGGGGCAGTAATTATACTAAGGTTAGTCTTTATCAATACTCTTGTTACTTTTTTTGTTACTCTTAACGCATCCCCTTTGGAAACATCAGTCTCCCGAAGTAAGGAGCGATAAATACATCCTGGATCATATTCTACTTTTCCATTTCTTGTATAAACTAAAGGAAGAAATCTCTTATACCTCAAATTCTTGAGTTTAGTTTTTAATAGTTTATTCTAATTTTTCTCAGTAATTTTATTCTTAAATATAAAATCAATATTCTGATTCTGAATTATTGATATAATCGCGTACATATAAGTCAGTAATAGTAGTTCCTTGTCTTTTTAATTTTTCAATAGATTTGGGAATTGAGGTTAAAGGAATTTGGTAAAGCTGGAGCAATCGAAGTGATTTAAGATTTCCAATAGATTCAGGGAGCGAATTAATGTTATTATCACTTAAGTCTAGTTCGATCAATGATTCCAAGTTTCCAATTGACTCTGGAATGGAATCTAATTTGTTGCTGTCAAGAGATAGTACTTCAAGTGAATGTAGATTTCCAATTGAGTCAGGAAGTGAGATTAGGTAATTATCAAAAACATGCAACTCTTGTAGAGAAATTAAGTTGCCAATTGAAATGGGCAATGAATTAATCTTTTTTCTTTTTTCTTATTTTTCTTATTTTTATCGAAACTTTAAGTTAAGTTTTATTTCTAAAGTTTGAAAGAAATGACAAAATTTCTTTAGTTACTTGTTCTGGTTGTTCATAAATCAAAAAATGTCCTGCCTTCTCAATGTCTACCAATTTTACCCGTTCTCCATTTTCTCTTTTTAAAATATGACCATTATCTGGAACTGCCATAATATCATCGAGACCCTGTATAACTAACATTGGTGCTTGGCCACCATTCCACCATTCCTTAAGGGGTGTGGCTTGATTTGCTTTTGAATGTGCTTGACTTGCTAATGGCCACGTTTTACGACCTTTGAACGATTGGTTCACGGTTTTCATATCGGTTTCAGGTGAGAAAAATAAAAATTTTAAAGCTTCGTATGTCTCTTCTCTACTAGTATCTGGCTTCCCTAATGTTCCAAAAATTTTTAACGTATCAGGTCCAGGAGGAACTTTACCCCCTGCAGCTAATAATATTATTGTTTTGACTAATTGAGGGTGATCTTCAGCAAGACATCGAGCTACACGATTGCCAAATGCCCATCCTAACACATGGACAGGTTGTTTTTCAAGTTTTTTGATAACATTAGCAACATCATTAGCAAGATCATGTAAAGTTAAACCTTCCAAAGGCCCTTTACTCCCTGCAAAGCCTCTTCTATTAATTACCACCGTTTTAAATCCTGCTTTGTTAAGAAAGGGTGTAAAACTGTTAAATGATGAAGCTTCCGTGCCACCAGCTGGCAATAAAATAATTAAATCACCTACTCCACTAACAATCGCTTCAATTTGAACATTTCCTAAATCATACGTTTCAATACTCATAGAAATCTATCACCTTTTTAGTTAACCTATCATTTCTTGATTTATGAATCTGAATGTCTATCTTTAAGATCTAATATCTCTCTTTTTCCCGTCTTCCAGTCTACTTTAACAAAGTTGTAAGAGATATTCCCTTCTCTAAACATCATATACTCTTTCCTATTCCAAAATACTTTTCCTGTTGGTCCACCTGTGGGAAGTAATGCCATCCATCGAGCAGAAGGGTACACAATTGAAGGATCTTGTCCAACTGGATTCATATTGGTTTTTGAAGGGCCGGGTATCATTCCGTTAATTAAAATATCAAAATCAATGTTTTCAACCGCAGCACATCGAGTAACTGCCCATAAGGCTGCCTTGGAGGAACTATATGAAGAATGCCCATTATTTCCTGCCTCAGCACCCCGTGATACAAGATTAATGATCCTTCCAAAATTTTGAGACCTCATAATTGGTATTGCAGCACGTATCCCATAAACAGGTCCAAAAAGGTTAACTCGAATAACTTTTTCATACTCGTCATCCTTAAATCTATGAATATTTCTAACTAACGAAACACCAGCATTGTTTATAAGCACATCGAGGCGGCCAGTTTCATCAACAGCTGTTTTCACCATTGAAGATACTTGAGAAAAATCAGTTACATCTATGATTTTGGTGATAGCACCTCTATCTTCAAGAGGTTTTAATTCTTCAACATTGATATCTACAGCTACAACATTCGCCCCATCATTAAGGAAACCTAAAGCGAGTGCTCGTCCAATACCGCTTGCTGCACCTGTGATGCATACGGTCATCAAATTCAGATCCATAAAATCTCACCTATTTTAAAATTAATGTTATTTCAAAATTTTTAATATGGTTGTTAAGGATATACCAAAAAAAATTTAAATTTTTACTATAATCTCATTATAAATGAATATTATTTACTTCTTAATTTTTTAAAGTATAAGTTAGGAAATCATCTTCCAAACCTGCCCTGTTGCTGAATCTTCCAACTGAATCCCAATACTTTTTAATTGATTTCTTATTTCATCACTTATTTTATAATTTTTATCTAATCTAGCCTTATCTCGGATTTTGATAATTAGATCCATTAAATGGTTAAATTTATCATCATAAGCGTTAACGTTGCTTTTAAAATCAAGACCAAGGATTTCAAGCAACTCAAGGAGAAGTTTTTTAGCCTTTTCGAGGGTTTCTTTATCGTTATTTAGTGCGGAGTTTATTTTCTTCACAAACTCATATATTATCGCAAGAGCTTTAGGTGTATTGAAATCATCATCCATAGCATTCTCGAAATTTAGTTTCACATCATCTATAGCTTGGTTGAGGGTTTTTAGATTTCCGCTTTGTGAATTATCAATCTGAATTAAGCAATTTCTTATTTTTTCAACATTGTTCTTAGCATTTTCAATTACTTTTGGGTTCCAATCGACACTCGATCTGTAATGACCTGAAACTAATCCCATCCGTACAGTAAGAGCGCCATGTTCATCGATTAACTCCCGTGCGGTAAAGTAATTTCCATGACTCTTGCTCATTTTCCTCCCATTTAACGTAATAAACTCAGCATGCATCCAACAATTAACAAATTTTTTGCCAGTACCAGCTTCAGATTGGGCAATTTCATTGGGGTGATGAGTCGGAATATGATCAATTCCCCCACAGTGAATATCGATTGTCTCACCTAAATATTTCATAGCCATAACTGAGCACTCAAGGTGCCATCCAGGATAACCTTCACCCCAAGGAGAGTTCCATCGCATGATGTGGACTTGATCATCCTTCTTCGCGTTTAACCACAAGGCAAAATCAAAGTAATTCTTTTTTAAAGGATCTTGATCAACTCGAGCTTTAGCTTGTTCTTCGTCGAGTTTTATCCCAGAAAGTTTCGTATAATCTTTAAATTTAGATATATCATAGTACACATTTCCTTGTACCTCATAAGCATATCCCTTTTTTATAAGTATTTCAATTAATTCAATCATTTCTGGAATGAGAGATGTGGCTCTAGGAGATATATTTGGCCTATTTATATTTAGATCATCAATAACTCGCCAATATTCTTCGATTTGATTATCTACAAGTTCCCAAGGGTTCACTTTTTGTTCTCTTGCTCTTTTTTCAATCTTATCTTCTCCTTGATCCGCATCATCGGTCAAATGTCCAACATCAGTGAAATTCTGGACGTGAAAAACATGATACCCTTTATATTTTAAGTATCTAATAACTACGTCCCAGGAGCTATATGTTCTTGCGTTACCGATATGCACATCATCATAAACAGTCTGGCCACACGTATAAATCTTCACATATCCATCTTCAAGAGGGGTAAAGACTTCTTTTTCTCTTGTCATTGTATTAAAGATTTTGAGCATAAGAAAAAAAGAAATAGGAAATATAAGAATTTTACGGAGTTTTCATCCTAATTAATGATTTTAACGATTATTCTAATATGCTGAGTTAAAGAAATAGAAATCAAATGGTTAAAAATCTCAAATCTAATCTTCTTTCAATGACTCTTTAAAGATTTCAAATTAGATCGATCAATTCATTTATTTTGTAATTACTCAAATATAAAAAAACTAAATTTATCAAGGTATTATTAAAATCAAATAAAGGTTATAACTAAAATGGCCCCTAGGAATTTGGTGCTTAAAATAGTTTTATTGGGAGACAGTGCCGTCGGAAAAACCTCCCTTGTTAATCAATACACCCAACATCATTTCCAAGCTGATTACCAACCAACGTTGGGAGTAAATATTGTTGTAAAAGAATTAACAATTGAAGAGTTAGATGTTAACGCCCGATTAGTTTTATGGGATATAGCAGGACAAGATAAGTATGATCTCTCTAGAAGGATGTTTTTTCAAGGGTGTAGGGGAGCTTTATTTGTATATGACACGACCCGAGACGCCACATTTAAAAACGTTGAAAAAAAGTGGTTACCAGATTTAAGAAAATTTGGAGAAAAAGATCCTGCATTTGTGCTAATAGGAAATAAAGTAGATTTAAAAGATTCAAAGTCCGTTTCAGTTGAAGAGGGGAAAAAACTAGCTGAAAGAATAAGTGCAAGCGATTTCGTTGAAACAAGTGCTAAACACGGAGAAAATGTCGAAAATGCTTTCCAAAAACTGCTAAGTAATATATTAGCAAATTCAGGGTTCAAGGTTTAGAAATCATTAAAAAAGAAATAATTTGTTTAAGAATAATTATAATTTAACGGGGTTATGAATTGAAAAGTATTGAAACTAACATTAATAGAGTATTTGTAGGGAAAATTGACCCTGAAGAGGATATAATTGAGTCCATAGTACTTATGGTGAATACACATGAGATTAAGTCCGGATTGATCAATTGTATTGGAGCACTCAAAAAAATTACAATAGGTTATTTTGATATTGTCTCTAAAGAATATTTAAAGAAGACTTTTGATGAATATGTAGAATTAGTATCATGTATGGGAAATATCTCTTTTAAAAATGGAAAACCTGTGATTCATCTTCACATATCTATTGGTACTAAAGATTATAATATTATTGGAGGGCATCTAATCCAACCTTCAATTGTTTCCATAACATGTGAAGTATACATATATGAAATCGCCCAAAAATTAACCAGGTTAAACGATCCTCAATTTAATTTGTTTTTATTAAATTTATAGAAAAGTGGTGTTACAAAATGTTTGAGTATAAGGTATATTTGAGAAGGAGTGCATAATGGGAAAAAAAAACATTATTCTTAAAATAGCTTTATTAGGTGACCCCGCAGTAGGAAAAACATCTCTTATTAATAGATTTACTGAAGAATCTTTTAAAGACGACTACCAGCCTACTTTGGGTGTTAATATAATAATGAAAAAGTTAAAGCTTGACGATTTTAATGTACAACTTGCTATTTGGGATATTGCTGGTCAGGATAAATATGAATTAACTAGGAGATTATTTTTCGAAGGTTGCTCCGGAGCGCTATTAGTTTATGATCTCACAAGAAGCTCTACAATTGACCATATTAAAAATAAGTGGGTAATAGATTTCAGTAAATTTGCTAGACCCGATGGTATGTATATATTAATTGGGAATAAGGGTGATTTAAAAGACTCTATTACAATTTCCTCAGAGAAGGGGAGAGAAATTGCTAAAGAAATTACAGCAAGTGATTTCATAGAGACGAGTGCTAAATCTGGTGATAATGTGGAAAGAGCTTTCGAAGGATTAGTTACACAGATCTTAAAGAATTTTAACTTCAAAAGGAAATGAAAATTAAATTAATGGAGATCAAATAATATAAATCGATATATGATTGGAGAATATAAAGGGGAAGTAAAATATAAAGTTATTACAGCGCTTCTCCAAGCTTATCAAGATATACTGGATTATGATGGTATGAAATCCATCTTAAAAGAAGCAGAAATGCTCCACCTAAAGAATATAAGAGATGAGGATCCAAATCAAAGTTTAGACTTTTTTTCTTTTAAAAAAATAATTGCTGCTCAGAATTGTTTACTATATGGCTCATCTATGCTTCTTTTCGAGATAGGCAAAAAATTCTCTTTCTATTTATTTCCCTATGGAAAAAATTTCGAAGAAATAATTCAAGAAATCAATTCTGCAATAATGACAGATTGGAAAGTTGAAATTGTAGATAATACTCAGAATGAAATAAATATACAAGTGTATAATTGTATATTTTGTTCCGAGATTGGAATTCCATGCGATTTATTTACTGGATTTTTGGTTCACAGTTTGGAAAAATCATTATCCTCCGATTACACTGTAATGCACTACGGTGATATTTTGGATTCGAATGATCCGAATCATAATACTTTTGCTTTAAGGCTGAAAATTGAGAAAAAGTATTAAAAAGTACTAAAACAATTAGTAAAAGAAATATTTCAAGTCTAATGTTCAGTATCTTTTCACATGAAAAGATTTTTATATTTCTCGAAAATAAAAGAAATGCAGAAATCATTTATTGGAGAAAACATTAAATAGATGAAAGTCAAATTACAAATTAATATTATAAATCCACTAGTAAAAATGAAGGCTTGATTAAAAAAAACCAATATGAGTATAGTTGAATCCAAGGATTTACGGGAGTTTGTGTTTAAAATCTTAATTCTAGGTAATGCAGCAGTTGGAAAAACAAGTCTTATAAACAAATTTTGTGAAGGAACCTTCCAAGAGGACTATAAACCAACATTAGGAGCTAATATAGTCCGTAAAGATGTGGATATTGAGGGATCAAGCTCTATTGTAAAAGTGAGATTGATCTTATGGGATTTAGCCGGACAAGAAAAATACTCCGTTGTAAGGTCTATGTATTTTTCTGGTGTTGAAGGTGCTTTAATTATATATGACTTAACTCGTTATAATACCTTTAGTAGTATCAGTTCTAAGTGGATGAAAGATTTTAAAAAATATGTGAGAAAAGAAAGTGTTTTTGTTCTGATTGGTAATAAATCTGACTTGAATGATCAAAGAGTAGTTCCTACTGAGAGAGGAAAAGAATTAGCTAAAGAAATAAGAGCTAGTCAATTCATTGAAACGAGTGCAAAATTAGGGGAAAATATAGAGGAAGCCTTCCTGTTTTTAGTAAAGCAAATTTTAAATAATCATGATGTTATTTTGTAAATATCCTATAGATTCGAGAAAAGTCTTTTTATAACGAAGATTTTTAATCAAATCTATTCCAACCTTTTTCCAGAAACGAATTATCATGAAAGAAACGTCTCTTAGGGTGTCAAAAGCCCCTAAATCAGCTATAAGGGAATTATTTGATCTTGCAGCAGGACGCTCAGATGTAATAAGTTTAGGGATTGGACAACCAGATTTTCAAACGCCTGAACCTGTCATACTAGGAAACATTGAGGCTTTGAAAAAAGGGATTACAACTTATGCGCCTACCAGAGGAATACCTAAACTTCTACAATTAATTGAAAATAAATTAAGCAAGAATAATAATCTCAATGCTAACTGGAAGGAAAATATAATCGTTACCAATGGTGGAAGCCAGGCAATTACTTTATCTTATGCAGCTATTTTTAATCCTGGTGATGAATTAATTATTTCCTCCCCAAATTTTGTATCCTACTTTTATTGTGGACTATTTTTTGGAGTAAAAATAATTGAAATTGAAAGAAAAGAAGATTTTAGCCCAAATATTGAAAGTATTAAAAAGTCCATAACAAGCAAGACTAAAGCAATCCTTATTAATTCTCCAAATAATCCAACAGGTTATTCTTTAGGGTTAAAAAACTTAGAGGAAATTGTTGGTTTGGTAATAGAAAATGATCTATACTTAATTACAGATGAAGTTTATGAAAATTATATCTTTGAAGGCCTGAAACATACAAGTCCAGCGTCTTTGAATGGAATGTTTGACCACACAATAACTATAAATGCTATGTCAAAATTATTTTCAGCTACGGGGTTTAGGCTAGGCTATGCTGTTGCTTCTAAAGAAATCATTGACTTGATGGAAAAATACCATCAGTATACTGCTGCTGGTACTAATCACGCGGCTCAATATGGATATGTAGAAGCATTAAAAATGGATCTAAAATTTTTCAACAAAGAATGGGAGAGTTTTGATAAAAGAAGAGTCTTCGTTTACAATAGACTAAAGGATATTGGTTTCGATGTAGTTAAACCAAATGGTGCATTTTACATTATGCCATCGACTGACAAGTTTAATATAAATGGGGATACATTTTCAAGAGAGATAATGAGGGAACAATCAGTAGCAGTAGTTCCCGGATCTATTTTTGGGTCTTATTCTCAGAACATGATACGAATCTCTTATGCAACTGAAATGGAAAAACTCAAAAAAGCAATGAATAGAATTGAAACGCATGTAAAAAATTATCTGTAAAGATCTGACTTAGAATCCTTTATATTTCGAGTTTCTGTTATCTGTTTGGCAATACTTTCGTATTTTTCTGTTACTTCCTTGGGAATAGTTGATTTTATTTTTGACAAAGCAAATTCAAAATGTTTATTTTCTATTTTCTCTAATGCGTCCATTTTTTCTCTAATTGCTTGCATTCCTGCCTCACGGCACACATTTTCGAGATCAGCACCACTATATCCAACTGTATTTTGTGCTATTCTTTTTAATGAAACCTCCTCAGCTAAAGGCATATTTTTAGTATGTACTTCCAAGATTTTTAATCTTGCGCCATAATCAGGTTCTTTAACGAAGATTAAACGATCAAATCGACCTGGTCTTAAAAAAGCAGGATCAACTATATCTGGACGATTTGTGCTTGCAATAATAACAATTCCCTTTCTATTCTCAATTCCATCCATTTCTACCAAGATTTGATTAACAATTGATGCGAACGTATGTGTACCTTCACTACCACCTCTCCCAGCGGTTATAGCATCAATTTCGTCAAAATATAATATTGAAGGTGCAGCTTGTCGTGCCTTTCGAAAAATTTCTCTTACTGCTCTTTCACTTTCTCCAACCCATTTGGAAAAGATCTCTGGTCCTTTAATCGCAATGAAATTAGACATGCTTTCGTTTGCAATTGCTTTTGCCAAAAGAGTTTTACCGCATCCAGGTGGCCCAAAAAGGAGAATACCATTTAGAGGTCGTATACCTGCTTTTTCAAAAAGTTGTGGGTATTTTAAAGGCCAATCTACAGCTTCCCTTAATTCCTGCTTAATCTCCTCTAGACCTCCTATATCTTCCCAAGAAGCATCTGGGATTTCCACCATAACTTCTCGCATAGCTGATGGTTCTATCATATTGATAGCTTTATTAAAATCTTCATCTCTAATGGTTATTTCTTGAATGATTTCACTTGGTATAGGTTCATTTAAATTTATCTTTGGTAGAATTCTCCGTAGTGAAAACATTGCCGCTTCTCTTGTTACTGCCATGATATCTGCCCCAACAAAACCATGGGATATTTCAGCATAACGGTCTAATTTCACATCATCCTCAAGGGGCATTCCTCTAGAATGTATTTGGAAAATTTCCTTTCTTCCATTCACATTTGGAACCCCAAATTCAATTTCTCTATCAAATCGGCCTGGTCTCCTTAAAGCTTCATCAATAGAATTAATCCTATTTGTCGCACCAATACATATAGTTTCTCCTCTTCCTCGTAAACCATCCATTAAAGATAATAATTGGGAAACTACACGTCTCTCGACTTCACCAGAAGTATCTACTCTTTTTGGAGCAATTGAATCAATTTCATCAATAAATATTATAGAGGGAGCATTTTCTTCTGCTTCCCTGAAAATTTCACGAAGCCTTCCCTCACTTGCTCCATAAAATTTGCTCATAATCTCTGGACCATTAATTGTAATAAAATTGGCACTAGATTCTTGAGATACCGCTTTAGCCATTAATGTTTTTCCCGTACCAGAAGGTCCATAAAATAGCACTCCTTTAGGGGGATCAATGTTTAAGCGATGGAATAATTCAGGATGCTTCAGTGGCAATTCGACCATCTCTCGAATTCTTTGTATCTGATCAGTTAAACCTCCAACATCATCATAAGTAACGACTCCCCCGGAAACATTCAATACTGCAACTCTTTTATTTACTTTTATTATTGTATCACGAGTTATTTTTACAACTTTGTCAGCAGGCTTTAAATTTTCAACAATTAACCGTAATGTTCCTAATGTTGTCCTTTTTTTTCCCCCAAAAGAAAACATTTTCATGATTTCAGACATCGGATTATCCCGATCTTCTCTTTGAACAAAAGTTCCTAAAACATCAACAATATCCCCAAGGACAACAGGTTTATCAATTAACTTACTTTTTATTGCATCCGCTTGTCTTTTTAAATCAAGATCTGGTCTTGTAGGTGTTAAAACAATTTCTTTTGCAGGATATACTTCTGCTAGTTGCACTGAAACAAACTCACCAATAGTAGCTCCCGCATTCAGTCGTTGAAGACCATCTAACCTTATAACTTCTTTACCTTTATCTTCAGAGCTTGAAACTGCAATACCTGTAGTTTTTTTCTTTCCCCTTATTTCTATAATGTCACCAGTGCTTAATTCTAAATTGAACATCACATCTTGGGAAATATAACATAAGGAACGTCCACTTCTACCTTTTTTTAATCTTTCGATTCTTAATTTGGTAATTTTTCTTATCTGTTTTTCTTGCGGCATTTTCATAATCTCTAGAAATAAATGTTTAAGTCAAAATATCTAAATGCAATTATTTAAAGTATTTATGCTTTAATTTCTTTTTCCTTTAGTTATATAATATTATTCTAAATGAACTCATCAGATATTTTAATACCTTGACTTTTTTCCAGCCAATCTTTAAATATTTTTATAATTTCAGTCTCCCCTTCAATCAACCTGTGTTTATTAAGTTTTATAAACAATTTTCTCACTTCTAAAATCTTCTTTTTAAAAGAAAAAAGCAGGGGATCTTTCAGTAATTTCCCTACATAATTTCTTGTTGCCTTGTCTAAATTATGATTATATAATCTTGAGGAGGTTTTTAAGATAGAATCGGATTTACTTATCTCAAACGATAAATTAACCTGTTTTAGTAAAAAACTTACTAATTCTTCGATTTCTTTGTCTAAGTCTCGGATTTGAGATAAATCATAGCTGGCTTCTGGATGATCCCATCCGTACCTACCAAATTTATCAAATTTATTTTGAATTTGTTTAATAACCTTATTCGGTATAGGTTTCCCCCTATCGTTATTCCATTCTATACAAATCTCAAGTGGGGTAGAGATATGTATTATAAAATAATTTATTTTAAAATTATCAGCAATTTTTTTAATATCATGTCTCATGCTGACGTAGTAGTTTAAATCATCACTAATTACAATAAATCCCTTTATTACCTCCTCACTTATTAAATTTAGATTCTTTTCCCTAACTAATGGTTCAATGTTATGATCAAACTCGTTAGAAGTTAGGTCCTTTCGAATCTTATCAGGATCGACGATTTTAACTTTAAAGTTTTTAAGTTCTCTTTCTAAACCTTTTTTTAAATTAATTGAAAAAGTGGATTTACCTGAAGCAGGTAATCCAGCTAAGCAAATTATGAAGTTTAAGGCTTCCAATGAAATTCACGATAAGTTTTAGTTATTTTTTATTAATTCTTTTTTTTGAAGTTTAGAAAAAGATTTTATCTCTAATTCTCTCCTCATTGCTTCTTTTCTGGTAATATATGTTTCAAAATGTTTTAATTCAATGTTCTTACCCCGACAGAATTTCGCACCTTTCCCTTTACGATGTTGGGTCCATCTTCTTAAAAGATCGTTTGTATAACCTGTATAATATCTTTTTTTTCCACCCTTTGCAACAGTTTCTAAGATATATACGTAGTATACATTCAAAATTTTCTCACTACATAACAATTCATTATTGTTTTATTTATTTTTTGCGTTAAATCTAAAAATTAATCAATTTTCTCATATAGTAGTTGGTGGTTTTCCTATCTGTGATAAATTTGATTGATTAAGCAAATAACAACTAAATTTTTATTAATATATGATATTATTTTATTAAGAAGGTTATTTTAGAGAGATATTACAAAAAAAGATAAAAAAGGGACCAATGCCGACGGGGATCTTTCTAATTAAGTGGGATGAGGTGATAGGTGGGATCGTTTACATGAGATACCCTGAAGATTTAGATATTCCAGAGCCGATAATACAACAAATTACTATATCTCACAATTTTACTGAATCATATATAATTTCTAAAGAAAAACAATGGAACTCAGTATCCTATTATAATGTAAATAAAGAAATGATTGCTGTCTTAGTTTTAAGCCAATATGATGATGGTAAAGACTATCTAGAGCTTGTTGATGAATTTAATAAAGAAATGGATAGAGATATCAATGAGGATAAATTAAGAACCCGTTTAGAAGAAATGTTCAAAAATAGTCTAAGTGCCTTTCGAACGACTGATGCTGTTATTACAAAATTAAGTAATGAAGTCGCTTATTTAAAGACAAAAGAGTACGACATTCAAGAACGTTTCTCTGCAGTGCTTTCTATAGATTATTTACCTGTAAAGAGCAAAATTTTATTTCAGCTAGCTATAAATGATGGAATTAGTTTTGATGAATTGAAAAAATCTATTAAAACAAGCACAAATTGGTTAACCTCTGTTCTCAAAACACTTATAAAAAATAGAATTATTGGTTATAACACTAAGAGAGATGTATATTACATAAAAATATGAGATTAAAGCCAAATAACTTAGATTGAAATGTTCGTATCTTCTAAGTATTACTTCTTTTCAAAAGGTTTTTTGAATTTATAAGTTTATGTCGGTAAGTTTAAATAGTAAAAATTATCTTAAGAAATTCCTCTTACTAAACCAAAAGGAAATTAAATACCAAACTCCTCTGATTTTACAGATGTATGGCACGCTTAATACAGTAAACATGAGGAAAGAAAATAGGTATATTTTATGCAATTTTCTTGATCAATATAGCGATCAGATAGATCTTAAGGAAAATGTATATGAAACCAATAACCAGAAATCTTTAAATCAATTATTTTTACAAGCCTTCAATAAAGCTAAGAAATTTAAATTAATTAAAGTACTATACGAAGAGTATCTTTCTTCTATTGGTGCGATTAGTACTAAAAAAGCTCTTCAAATTTAAATTCTCCATCATTATTATTGGAGAAAATCTAAATCAGCGAATCCCATTTCTTCGATATCGCAAAAATAAATAAAAACAAAAAAAAGTTAAATAAAAGTAATATCCTGATAATCAGAGCTTCCCATGTCTTTTTTAGCTACACCTAATTCTCTAACTTCTTTATTTAATTTTATAACTGCTTCCCTTACGATTTCTTTTCTTTTAGCCCCCGTACAGACTATACGTCCTGTACTGAATATCAAGAAAACTGTCTTAGGGTCTTGCATTCTATATATAAGTCCGGGAAACACTTCGGGTTCATACATAGCATACTCCATAACGATGGCTGCCATGTTCAAATCAATATTCGTGTGTAAATCCCCAGATGCAACGATATTTTGAATAGTAATTTCTGGATTGGATACTTTTATGCCTGCTTTTTTGATATTCTTTACAACCTTTTCTACAACTTTTGGGGCTTCCGTTGATTTTCTTAATCCAGTCACAACCATTTTTCCAGTTGAGAATATTAAAATTGTCGCACGGGGTTTTTCAATTCGCATCACTAGCCCAGGGAAACGTTCTGGATTATATTCTACGTCCGCATGTTTTCTAGCAATTTGGTTTAAATCAATCTTTTCTGTAATCTCTACAACAACAGTCGCAACAACGTTTTCTATTTTGTAATCTAAATCTGCGTCATGGTGAAAATCTCCTGCTTCCCCTTCTGCGTCTCCTTCTGTAGATTTTTCTTCTCGATCTCCTTCAACTTCGGTTTTTTCTTCTGACATATTAATCTTGAAGTGATAATTGTAATTGTAAAATTTAGAAACAAAAAAAACTTCATTTTTCAAGGTTCTTTTGTTATTTGTATTTAAATAAATCTTCCTTTATAAAGGTGGTAGATTTATAAAAGAATCGTGCTATAAGCACCAAATTTTGTGAGTCATTGTTTCAATCATCAAAAATTGGTTTAAAATTAGAGGGATTTTATTTTGTTTTCGAAATCTTATCTAAAATTCGTTTATTTAAGTTGATGAATGCCTCTTCAACATTCTGTCCAGTCTTTGCAGATGTTAGAATGAGATCCATATTATTATTCTTAGCATACTTATTCGCTTCTTTTTCTGTTATTTTTAGTTGGTTTTTTAAATCCGATTTATTACCTATCAATAATAGCGGTTGATCTCCTCTTGCCTCCCTAAAGCTTTCTAACCAATCATTAAGCTTATCAAAAGATTTTTTATCAGTGAGATCAAAAATAACTAAACCTCCATTTGCTCCTTCTAAATAGAGTTTTCTTAGAGATCTGAAACTTTCTTGACCTCCAAGATCCCAAATTTGAGCAGAAACACCCCCATACCCCTCGACTTCCATATCCTTCTTCATGAGATTTACACCAAGTGTACTTTTATAGTTATCTCTGAACTTGTTTTCAATAAATCGGTATACAAGTGAGGTCTTACCAACTCCGGCATCACCTAGAAGAACGGTCTTCACTATATATTTAAGATCCAAAATTTATCAAACCTTTTTTGCTGATTATCACTAAACAAATGGTTTAGTGACTTATTATTTTATTTTATATTCAAATTATAGATTATGATTATTAATAATTTTCTACTTCATACCTAAGAATATTGAACCAATTACAAAAGGTAATTTTTCATATATTAATCCTTTTGAAAAACTATCATAAACTCACAGTAATTCTCACCTGTTTGCAAACTGCACCCAATCTCCTGAGCAAAACAATGTCTATCACTTAATTTCTCTACCACTCCTGCTAATAAACCCGCTTCAAATGAGCAAAAACTTCCCGTGGTTTTTATGCCTTTTTTAATTAGATCCTTAATGGAAGAATGGCCTTTCATCTTTAATTGCACAATCTCATCTGAGCTTTCAGTTATCTCCACTTCACCAAGATTGAATTGAGATATAAGATTTTTTAGAGCATTGGGAATTTGGTCTACATCTTTTACTTGCTTCACCTTTAAGGTAGT
>SDBU01005205.1_pt1 | contig 15675 bp, 13 predicted proteins | sample 2277071 | NCBI WGS metagenome assembly SDBU01 (sample SAMN10397929, study PRJNA504765) | marine sediment metagenome | isolation source: marine sediment core GS08_GC12, 126 cmbsf | place: Arctic Ocean: Gakkel Ridge, Loki's castle | collected 2008
AGTTGCTGACAAGAGTTTGGTGGAGTTTAATCCAAATTTTAGTCCGATGTGTTGGAAGAAAGTCAGCGACTATCCAAAAAGATATGACGGACCATTGGAGTTTGGCACTATGGAAAATTGGTCGAAAGTCAAGAGAGTACGTCATGGATCGAAATACTATTACGAAAGAACATTTATAGGATAACAGTTAAACTAAAGACAATTAAGTAAGGGACCAACGAGCAAATCGACCCCGCATATTTCCTCGCCGTGAGGAAGTGCGGGGTTTTTTTATTAACTCTTATGGTAGCAAGAACATATACAAATTTACCAGATAGAATCGCTCAAGCAAGCGATTGAATACTTAAATTATTACAAAAACGCGAACGGACACGGGCAAAGAAGGGCTGGGATGCCGCCAGCAGGTCGATGTCGGGCCTATATCGCAAACGAAAGGGAAAGTTATGGCTGAAGAAAAAACGGGCACAGAGAAAACTGGTGATGCCGACCAGACCGAAGATGTGTCCACTGTGGACAAAAAAGAAGACGAAGGCTTTAAACAGGCTTATTTATCTGAGAAAGAGAAGCGTCAAGAGGCCGAGGCCGCAACCCAGGTCTTACAAGACCAGGCCGCCGTCGCCGCCGCTAATCCCCTTCCCGTCCAGGAGAACAAGGGGCCGGTAAGTTCTTATGAGCAGGCCCTTACCGAAACCGGGCTTAGGGACGAGCCTTATCCAAGTCCTGAACAACGGATAAAGATTGAGTCGAGGAAGGAAGAAATCGAGCGCGCGCGGAACATGAATGCCATTGCCCAGATGTCGGGCAATCAATTTGTCGCTTCTCATCCAGATTTCAATGAGGTGGTTGGTATGAACCATCCAGTGACAGGCGTGTTTATGCCGTCGAAAGAAGTAAATGAAATACTAATGAAAGAACCGTATTTACGCGCTTCGATAATATCAGGCCCTGAATCAGCGTGGAAAATCGTTATGGAGCATCGCAAGCAGGCGGAAAACGACGAGAAGTTCGCTACCTTGCGGGAGCATAGCGATGCGCAGGCCATAGACGACAACCTCAAACCAATGTCGCCGGGATCTAAAGGCGGCAGCGGTGATACGGACTTGAGCAAGTCGCTCAAAACCGTAGAGGATGTCGCTAAGATGGAAGTCGATGTAGCCGCGGGTCTTTACGATTAAAGAAAGGATATTTAGATGTCTGAGAAAGCGATTATGACAACGAGCCGGATCGACCACCCAGTCAATCTCTTTTTTCAAAAAAAGGTATTGACAAGGGTGCTGGCCGCGCTCCTTTACCAGCAGTTTGGGCAGCAGGACAAAATCCCTCAACACGCCGGAGATACGTCTAAGTGGCGAAGGTGGATTACTCCCATCGCCCAGCCGACTCCCGTAGGCGAGGGCGTCGATAACTCACCGATCCTGATAGCCAAGAACGACATCGAGGCCATGGTAAAAGAGTATGAGATATGGACGAAGATAAGTTCGTGGATGAAGTTTACCGGTCGTGCAGACGATCAGCAGCAGATTGCCAACATTCTTCTGGACGTAATGAAGTTGACGATAGATACGTTGTGCCGAAACGTACTGACAAGCGTAGGCAGTCAAAGCACCTGTGCAACCGGTGCGGGCACGAGCACTTTCCTCAACAAAACCGATATTGACACCGTTGTCAATAATATGGTTGCCCAGAATTGTGCGATGGTTGCCGGCCAAATCGACGCCGGCATGGCGCAGGGTACGTCTCCTATTCGGGAATCGTACATTGCCGTTGGTCACACACTCTTGAGACCGAGGCTCGAAGCCGTAAGTGGATTTAAGCATGTCTCAAATTACGCCAGCCAGGGTCCGGTGTATAAAGACGAGTTCTGTTCTACCGGTGACGTTAGATGGCTATTGACCACGAACTCCTATTATGACGGCACGTATCATCACTCGATGATCTTCGGTAAGGACTTCTTCGGTAATGTGAAAATCGAAGGCAACTCGGCGGACAAGCCGTTGATTTTCACACCGAAGGACAAGGTTGGTTCGCCGGGCCAGAGATGGTGTACGCTTGCGGCCGTGTGGAACTACGCTTGCAAAATCCTCAACGATCACTTTGGCCACGACCTCCTGTCAACGGTCTAACAATGAAAGGAACATAAATTATGAGTCAGATTAAAATCGGACATTGGGAGCAGGACGGTGCGCTGGTTTATATCCCCTGTGGATTTAAGCCCGACTGGATGCTTTTGATGGACCAAAACTCCGCAAGCGGCAGTGCTGTTTTTTACGTATGGTGGAGAGAACTTACGACCGCAGCTACTCCCAAAGACGGGTTTAGTATCAATGACGGCACGGACGCCGAGCTTGCTGACGGCAGTGGCTTTAGTGTTTACGACACCGGCTCTGCGTCACCGACTATAACCGAATGGGCGGCTTCTACCAACTACGCCTTAAAAACTTCCGACGCCACGCTTTGCTTCGTTCACCCGACCGTAGACGCTACCGACGAAGACGGCAATATCGCAGACCGGGACGCTATCTACGAGGTCTCAGTTGATGGCGGGTCAAGCGGCAGTACCGAACCGGCATGGCCTGTATCCGTAGGTGGCATAGTTGTCGATAGCGGTATTACATGGAAGAAAGTCAATGAGGCCACTTTCAGGAAGGGTTATCAGGGCTTCGGCTGTGCTGCGGCGATTCAGACCGATAGCTATGAGTTCTGGTATATTGCAATTCAGGGCGACACCGTAGAAGACCACGGCGATGTGCTTACATGGCCCGGTGGAGTTGACCCCAACTTTTAACCTTTGTGAGAAAGGAAAGCTATGAATACTGATGAAATGACAACCAAACAGTTGATGCAGACGGCGAAGTCCTTAAACATTGCCGTCGGTCCGAACATTAAGGACGACACCTTGCGCGATAAGATTGGAAGCGCTCTGATGTATAAGCAGGTACGGCTCGAAGAAGAGGCCCGGCAGAAGATTCGACTCGAGTACGAGATGAAAACTGCTATGGCGGAAATCAGGGAGACCGCAAGAGAGGCCAACGTCACTCTTGACTATCCCGACGAGCCTACTCCCGCGGACATAGTGAGGCTCAAAAGGAAACTGGGTATGGAAATCTTAAAGCCCAGACCTTCTCCCGAGACCCTCGCTATCGAGAAGAGCAAAAGGGCCTTCTATAAGTTCACTAACGTTGCCGACCCGAAACTGGATGTCAACCCCAACGTTGGCGGCAAGTATTTCTTCCACTTGTTTCCGGGCAAAACACATTGTCTTCCTGCGTGGGTGGTAAAGTTTTGGGAGAAAAAGTGCAGGACCCCCGAATACAAAAAGGCGGTAGACCCGGTGGACGGCGTTGAGAAGCACGTAAGGGACACTGAAAACGAAGCCCAGCGGTGGATCTTCGAGTTCAAGGGCGACGCCCCTGACGGACACGAGTTTGGAATTGTCATATAACCGAAAACGGGACCAACGAACGAATCGACCCTTAAAACTTTTATTTTAAGGAGTTTCGTAATGGAACGAAGAAATATTACCTTCGCGCAATGTGATTCTATGGACGAGGTCCACGGGCACATCAAAAGGCACGAAGAGACTATCTACGCACAAAACGAGTGTATAGAAAAACTTGAAACACAACTCGGAACAGTCGAGGCAATACTTGGGAAAGTCAGCAGAGACGTAAAGAAATTGTTGAATCCCGAACCAAAAACTAAGCAGGAACCAAAGGGTAAACCTAAAGGCAAAGGCAGAAAGAAAGGATTTGTGAGTATGAAAGCGCTCGTAGGATTGATTGCGTTATTGTTGTTTGCGGCATCGGCTTTTGGTGCGAATATCACTTACGACCAGGCGTCGAATCCCCAGCTTCTTGTGACATGGATAAATAACAATGTCAACACCGGTTTTTATGCCTTCACGCCGAGAACGACCCCTCCATCCGGGGCCGATGCCACAGAGGGCGCTGTGTACTATAACGACGATACCGACACCTTTTACGGTTACGTAGCCGGTACGACGTGGACGGCCTTTGCAACGGCGAGTGGTAACAGTCTCGACGAGGCTTATAATACCGGGGTAAAGATATTCGTCGATGGCGACGTTATAGAACTTGAAGTTGCCGATGGCGCCGATAATGTTGCTTTGCTTATCGACAATAACGAGGTCACTAACAACAACGATTCTTTACAGATTGTCCACGAAGGAACCGGGGATCTTATTAGTCTTGACGGGGCAAGTACAGGTAATCTCATTTATGACGAAGACGGTAACTTTACAGTAGCAAGTACCGGAGCATTGACCGCTGTTGGCGTTACAACTACTGCCGAACTTATAGTTACGGCAGCAGACGTCCTATTTGATGGCACTTACGATATTGCCTATGACACGTCTAAGGACCAGATTCTTTTTCAGGATACTGCCAAACTTGGTATTGGTGGTGCGCATGATGCCGTTGCTGATATGTATTTCGCGGGCGATGGTACTGATGTGGTCCTTGAAGTTGCGACTGAAGACGGAGCAGACTTACTCATTGGGTACACTAACGCCTTAGATGTTGCGTTTTACTCCGCGACGAATACTTCATTTATGATATGGGACCAAAGTGCCGCAGAACTTATCTTTGATGCCGCCGACCTTAGAATGAACGACGACGACCAGATGTTCTTCGGTGATGGCGCCACGGATTCGTTCTCTATTGACTTCGATGAGGTCACGGACAATCTTGTTATCGTAGCGACTACGGCCAACGACCAGGTTCAAATAGGCGACGGCACTACAGCCACGGACTTCGTTATGATGTCGACCGCTACCGACACATCGGCAATTACATGGTTCGACGCAGACGGCGACACCAATAACGGCCAATTCAAGTTCGGTATTGACGACCACGGCCAAGATGTGATTTTCTTCGGTGCTACGATTACTCAGCAGGTCAACTGGGACCAAAGTGCGGATACGTGGTATTTCGGTGCAGATGCCGAAGGTGTGGATGTTTACACTTATGGCGACACAACGGTGAATTACATGTTTTGGGACGAGTCTGATAACCGCCTGGAAATGGTACATGCGGATGTTTTTCTCGACGATGACAGCGACATCATCATCGGTTCGGGCGCAGACTGGCTTATTGAAAGCGATGCGGCTACGGTCTTGGAGTTTATACCTACAACGTCAAACGGCACTTCGGCTTTTCATATCGGCACCGCCGCTAATACCGCCGATGTTTTGATTTACGGCGAAACCGCCAGTGAACTGATTACATGGGATGCAGGCGCGGACTCATTAACCGTTGTGGGCGATTTGGCATTGTTTACTCTAACAGGTACGACTAAACCGTTTTACGTAAATGTTACAGGCACGGTCGCGGGTGTAGCTACCGAATTAAAAACTACAGATGGTGGAATTAAGTTTGATGCCGACGGTGCCGCTAATGGCGATATTACTATTGACGCTGCTGACGTAATTACGATTGTATCGACTGACGCCGATGGTGTAGGTATTTACATTCACGCCAATGGTGGAGCATCGGAAGAGATCAATATACATTCCGATCAAGGTACGGGCGACGAGTCGATATACGCATATTCTGACGTAGGCGGTATTACTTTGAAGGCTGCTGCCGGTTCTATTGATATTGAGCCTACCGGCGGAACCGGAGACTTGGGCCTAACCGTTGGCAACGACATGACGGTAACGGTTGCTGGCAATTTGGTCTATGCCGTTACTGGCACTACGACGTTGCCTGACGATATACTCCGCAGTACCACTGTGGCGGTCACAGCCGTACAAGCAGACAATCTTCGTGCTACACCTAAAGAGTTAGTAGCTGCCGAAGCCGGTAAGATGCACGAGTTCGTCAAATGTATCGTCGCTCTTGATTGGGGCGCTCAGGCATACACCGAAAGCGACGACAACTTGGCCGTTAGATACGAGAACACCACGGGTGTTATTGTCTCAGATGTAATAGAGGCGACCGGTCTTGCCGATGCGACGGAAGATACCGTATGCTTTGCCGGGCCTGCGCCTACTACAAGTGCATTAGTCACCGAGGCGAACTCTACGAACAAGGCACTCGTTCTGCATGGTACCGGTACAAGTGAATGGGGCAATTCAGGTGATAGTCCCCTCGTGATAATTACCTATTACCGAACCCATACAACTGCTGAATTAGGTCTAAATTAGGTCTATAGTTTTGAAAGGAAAAGCTATGAAAAGGACAGTAATATTTTTGGCGTTGTCGATATTCGTTGTATCGGCGGGTATTGGAATTTCGCAGAGCATGACTGGAGTTGAGAAAGCTCGCGCTAACTTAGCTTTAGAGGAAGCGAAAGAAAATCTCATAGTATTAAGGGTTGCCGAGGAAACAGTTCGACTGAAAGTGAGCACCTTGAAATATCAAATCGAGTTGGCTCGGATTTTGAAGGCGCTTACTCCGAAAGCGGTAGATCCTAATCTGGCAATACCGCCACTGGCCGATCCGAACAGTTAAGAAGCATAGTTTTTCTTCTTAGGTAGGGCGGGCTCGCCCGCCTTGCCTTGTTTTGAGGTGTTTATGAGCTACACTGGTACATTGGCAGAGTTGCGAGCGAAGTTTCGTGAGTACACGGGACTTTCGCAAACCGCCGATATGGCGGACTCTGTGTGCAATGACAGGATAAACGACTATTACGTCAATCGTTTCCCTCACGATGCCATGGTCGATGAGTTCGATATTTGGATTACTCAGGCCCTCTTGCCTACAGACGACGGCGAATATACTATCGACGATGAGATTGATCGCCTCGACGAGCCCGTAACAGTGAATGGCGAGGAGATTATATTCTTCAGGGACAGGGAAGACTTCTTTGAATACTTCCCTTTGACTGGAGAGCAGTACGTTACAGCGCCGTCCCTGGCGGCAGGGTCGACGGACTCAAAGAAAGTCGCCAATAGTGCCTTTACATACAAGATCAACGATTATTCGTACCCCAAAGCCGCTGCGGAAACAGCGTTTTCGGGACTTAGTACCGTCCCTCAGAATAAATACGGCGCGTTTTCTTTGAAGATAGATAGCGACGGTGATATTACCATCGCCGAGGCCAGCGGCAATGCTACTGGATACAATACGCCCAGACTGGCCTTAGAGGGGCTTGGCTATTCCGATGGCGATAGTTGCTATATGGGTTATGTAACGGTGATATGCACCGCCGTTGCGGGGTTTATACCCGGTACAACGGCCCTGGATGCCGGCACGGTCACTGACACTTACACTGACGGACTCTTTGAGACCCGTTCATATCCTCAAGCCGCGCTCTTGTACGGCACAAAGCTCTATATCAGACCGAAACCCAATGATGTCGCCGAGTTCAAGGCGATGTCGATAGCCGACCGCCCCACGGTCTTATCGGCGGACGATTCCGTAGTGGCCGACGTTAAGTGGTGGAAGGCCATAGCGTGCGGGGCGGCGAGGGAATGGGCGGTCGAGGCCCAGGACACTACGAAGATGGCCACTCTTAGCGTGTCACTAAGAGACAAGCTTGGCTATATCAAGAAAGACAAAATCAAACGATTGCTCGGTGGAGTAATTCTAAGGAGTTACTAATGGCTACAATAGTAGACAGAAGGCATGAGGGAAAGAAATTCCGTATTGCCAAGTACGGGTTTTCCCAACAGTCATGGGCTTCCGGCGAATCGAGTGCCTTGACTGAATCTCTTAATATTATCGGTACGATTATAGGCATATCAGTTGAAATAAACAATAACGACGGCGATGCCACGCTTACCCTTGCCTTGGCGGACGCCGATGGCGCAGCGTTATATTCAAAGGCGTCTATACCCGAAGACGCGACAACGCGGTACGAATCAGAGAGTAGCAAGTCCACGCCGGATGCCGACTTTAATCCAATTCCGGTCTGTGGAGCGATAACGGCGACGTTTACTCCCAGTGGCAATCCAGGATCTTCCGGTATGACCGCAGATGTAATTTTATACGTGAGGTAATTTCATGGCTTCATTTGATAAACGAAACGAGAGCGAACAGTTCCCGATGGCAAGGTACGAGTTTGCTTTGCTCACCTTCGCTGCAACTGTAACGACCGCACAGACGGCGACGTTGGCGAACGTGAATGGTGTCATTACGGCGATTAAGATGGAAATGAGTGAAACCGAAGACGACATCAATTACGGAGTGGTAATCAAAGACGATAATTCGGCGACTGTATTCTCAGAGACTCCCATTGACGACGATGGTGTTTATTGGCGAGATGCGCGCAGCGATAAGGATCCCCGCGACGCGGATTTTAATCCAATCCCCGTTGCGAATACGCTCACATTGACCGTAACACCTGACAACAACCCCGACAACTCAGAAGTAGGGACAAAAACCGCTACGGTGAAGGTCAAACTTTATATGGAGTAACAAAATGAAAAACTTTCAAAGAGACAGACTCTGGATTGTATGGGTAATTCTCGTATGCTATCTACCCTTTTTCATGGGCGCCTGGGACAAAACCGAGCCAGCCAATACCGGGACCGTTGACGGTGCCCTTGAGTTGGTCAGGGCCAACTTTGCCGCCCTCGAATCGGCCATAGGCGCAGAACACGATTTCGATACTTCCACTCAGACCGGTGTTCATCAGGCCATTACAAGTATAAGTGTGGGTATTGGAACAGACGGTAGTGTTCAGGGCATTTTGACTATGTGGGTCAAGGACTCAGACGAATTTCCGTATATCAAAATAGATTCACCCGATGGTACGCCGTTCTATTTCTTCGTTGACAATACCGGCGATTTGAAAATGAAAACCTCCGCGCCGACGGCCAACGGTGACGGTGCGGCAGTGGGAGGGCAAAGTTGAAAAGATTTATATTCATACTTTTGTTATGTACGGTTGTTAAGGCTCAAGATTACCAACCCTTCTTAATTGCCCCGTTTAGAACAGGCAAGAGCATCGGTATGGAGCCGTGGCAGTCCCCTGTAGACGCTTTCCCTGTCCTGATAAACGCAAGGGTAAACAAGGGAGTCTTGGAGAAACGCGGAGGCTATCAGTTATTCGCTACCATGAGGCACGGGGCCGTCGAGCAGTCGGCGACTACTATAATGGGTATCAAAACCTATATGAATAACGCCATGCCCCAACTGTTGATCTTCGACACCACTAACGTCAACAGGTACAACGTCGCTACTGGGGACATGGTTGACTTGCGGTCTGTCAGCGGGGCGTTGGGGATTGACGACACGTTCTACCAGGCCAGTAATGGTACTTCCGGTTTTGAAGCCCTTAACGGCGACGCCGCGTGGGCGGCTTCGAGTCTGACTCCGACTCCGTATCTAATAATGGACTTGGACCAAAAACAAACGGTCATCTCGGTAAGCGGCAGGTCGAACTCCGCCACAGACCCTACGAGTGTGGACATTTATGTTTCCGATTCTCTTACTGACTGGGGAAACCCTGTATCGTCTGGCGTGTCGACGTGGCAGGACACCGATAGTTTTGTGGTGATTGACACCACAGATAAAGACGGCAGGTATGTAAAAGTCGAAGTCAATACCACGGAGTCCACAACGATGTCGTGGGGCGGTAGCGCTGCGCCTTACACCGTTGACGCTAATTGTATGGCAATTTATAACATGGAGTCCGGGGCCTTGATCACTGATTCAAAAGGCACAAATACCCTCACTAACTCAGGCGTTACCGCTGATGTCACCGGTGAGCCGCAAGGCTCGGCGTGGGGACTGTTTGTTCGTGCTGAAACGGACTACATGACTATTGCCGACACCGACCTGGACACGGACTATCCCCTAAAGGATGGTGAGGTTCAGAAGTCGTGGACGATAGCTTTTTGGGTGGAATTGAATACGGTAGACGTTACCGGTACTCAAACGATTTACCGCAAAGGTTATGGCGCAGCCGATAAGTCTATTAAGATAGAAATAAATTCAGTCGATAACGTCGTGGTATCTCTGTCTTCTGACGGTACGGAATGGGATGACAGTTTTTCTCACGGCACGGCATTGGAAGTGGACATACTCTATCACGTAGCCATAACTTATGACGATACTAACGGAGCGTACAGAATCAGGGTATGGGATAATGGCTCAAGTGCGATACATGGCACAGACGCCACTGGGAATACGATAAGTACATTCATCAGCAACGCGGCGGTGACTTTGGGATATTCGGGATGAGATACTTTGCTATTATATTACTTTTTACCACAGCAGCCTTGGGCGTAGTCAACGACTTCGACACAGACGATAACTGTGTGGCAGTTTACTACTTCGAAGACGGGGCATTGATTCTTGACTCGAAAGGCTCAAATACTCTCACTAACAACGGTGTTACTGCCGACTTGGTTGATTACAAAGAAGGTGTCGCAAGCGGTGATTTTGTGTCGGCAGATACAGATTACTTAGAAATAGCCGATGGCGACTTGGATTCGGGATTTCCGCTTAAATCAGGAGAGGCTAATAGGACATTTTCTTTTACGTTTTGGTTCAAACTCAATCAAATAGGTGAAACCAATTATCTCGTACATAAAAACGTAGGCAATAACTACAGTCTGTTAATTTGGGCACGTGACACCAATGTCTTGGCTCTTGGTTTGGCACTCGATAATTGGCGCTTGGATATATATGAACACGCATCCACCTTGTCGGCGGATATATGGTATCACGTAGGAATAACCCATAATGCAACTGATGGAACTTACAGAATACGGATATGGGATGATGATGCTGGAGCAACACTCGGATCAGATAAAACCGGCACAGCATCAAATACTGTAAATATTACACCCTCCCTTCTCAGGGTATCTTATGGTAGCCCTTTCGGGCTTACGGGAAACTTAGATGAGATTGCCGTTTTTGGCGATGTTCTTACTGCTGCCGAAATTGATGCCATACGTGGCGGTACTTACATATCAGCAGAATCGCCACCGCGAGGTTATGATTTAGACGGCAATCTCGATGAAGTCGTGGTTTGGAACGATGCCTTGACCGTAGCCGAAATAGACAGTGTAAGAAACGGGGAATACGACGACTCAACGAATTATACCATCCTCGACGTTACTACAAGGTTCTCCGGCTTTACAGGCAGCGACGACGATTTCTTTAGCTTCACTAATTGGCTTGGCGTGGGGTACTTCACGAATAACGTAGACCAGATATTCACATACTCCGGGTCCGGTACTGTCGCGCCGTTTAATATCAGAGTAGACAGCGCCGGGGAACTAAACCACGTTCAGACTTGCAGGTACATATTTGTCAAGAACGACAGGCTCCTGCTCTTGGATGTCGTGGAACACGGTAACTGGATACCTCAGAGATGCAGGTTCTCTGCGGTTCTCAGTACGGACTTCTCGATAGCAGGTGGAGGGTACGTTGACGCTCCCACTGAACACAGAATCGTAAGTGCGGGGTGGGTTGGCAAGGACATCGTGGTGTTCTTCAGAGGCAAGTACTCAGGGAGTCTTTGGAAGCTGCGCACCACGGGAAACACCGACTTGCCGTTCAGGTGGGACAAAATCTCCGATACCCTGGCGTCTCAAGCCCCTTACGCAGCCGTGGAGTTTAACGACGGCATAGCGGTAATAGGATTGAATAATATCATCTTTTACGACGGCTTTAGAGTGCAGTACCTCGATCTCGCCAATGTAAGGGATATTGTAGATGACTTCGACCAGTCCAAGTTAAAGTATTCAACGGCCCTTCACGCCGTGGAAGATCAGCACGTGTATTTCACGTACACGACTTTGGGAGAGAGCTACCCAAACAGGATGCTCGACTACAATGTTCTCGAACAGTCGTGGTCGGTCCACAAGTACGATGTTCACGTATTGGGCACGTTTGATAACCAGGACGTTCCAATATGGACTGACATTGACATCGCATATACGGGTATTCAGGGCGACTTGATAAGCTCTATGGACTTCGACGTTAGAGACGTACTCGGCGATCCGTTCCCGTTTACACTAATGGGCACGCGCGAAAGCACAATCTATAAGCTGAATACCGGTAATTACGACGGCACAAACGACTCCGATGGTACTATAGACATTGACATTCAATCGTCACGATGGAATCCATTTATCGCCCAGAACCAACAGGCGGCGTTAGGTAAGATGTTGTTCTTGGTAGACAACGATGAGGACGCTTCGTTTACGGTGTCATACTACAAGGACATGCGTTCGACGGCGTGGACTACCCGTGACTTGTCTTGTGACAGTGCCGACGACGGTGCTGACAAGTTCTGGATAACCACTAATCTCAACGGCGAAGTGGCCAACTTCCACAGGATCAAGATAAGCCACGACGAGCGAAATAACCGGCCTCGCATTCATGCTATTATGCCGTTCTTCATGCCGGCAGGGGAGTTGAAATTTGAATAGACTACTGCTTATACCGCTGTTGTGTTGCATAGTCTTGGCCGACATTGAAAAGGTGGACGAGGTCGCTCTGCCTTATTGGGAGAGCCGTATCTCCGACCCGAACGAACTTGAACCGTATATGAGAGAGTTGGTATCTGAACTTGAAAAGGTAATCAACCAGATACGCGATGCCGTCAATCATGGCGTGGACTTGGACAACCCCGACATAAGGTACTTCGACTTGCCGGATGCTGCTGGTGTATATGCTAACGATACATGGCGCATGATAACCGATGGCAATGACCTTGTAATCCAGAAGAAGATAGACGAAACGTGGACGGAAATCGCGAAATGGGCGGAAAGCGGATATATCGACTTTGCTGATTTCATAGACGGAACGGCCAACCAAGTGACCGTGACCGACGATGGAGATAATACGGTAACGCTTTCAACTCCTCAAGACATCGCGGCTGGATCATCGCCGACTTTCGTTAAGACTACCCTGTCGGGTAACGAGATCAATATAGCTACATCGCAGACGCCTGGGGCGTCTGGGGCGATGGGAACGCAGGGCGACATTGCCTGGGATTCGGGTTATGTATACATCTGCGTTAGCACTAATACCTGGAAGCGCGCGGCTTTGTCCGTGTGGGGTCAGGAAAACGTCATTTATGCCGGTGAGGATGTAATCTTTGCCGGCGAAAACGTGGTCTATCCATAGGAAAAAGAACATGAAAAAGCTATTGATACTACTGATTTTGCTGATGCTTCCAGTTATGGTTATGGCCGATCTGACAGGAACTGAGGGATTGGCTATCGACCTTTCGAGCGCCGGGGCCGGGACGGACTTTACTATCGCTTTCGATCCAACTGAACTATTGGGCAGTCGTACATGGGGCGATGCCTCGACAGACACTATTGTATGGACGTTCAACAGGGCCACTGGCACGGACGTTACGCTCACTTTCAATAGCGGGTCACTTGCTCTTCAGGCATTGACGCTGACGACGGACTTGGCTGTGGCAGAGGGCGGTACGGGGGCCTCATCGTTCACAGATGGATATGTATTATTAGGTTCCGGGGCGTCCGCATTCACACCATTAGCCGTTGTGACCGATGGCTTGATTATAATCGGCGACGGGGCCGGTGATCCGACTACGCTTGACGTGGGTTCTTCTACTGCGATAACTATTCTTGGTACGATTGCAACGGGCGTCTGGGAGGGAACTGCTATTGCTGATGGCTATGTGCCGAACAATATTACAATCGATTTGGCGACTCTGGCGACTACCCTGACGATCACAGATAACGAGGCCACAGCCGAGAACAACCCTATTGTTTTTGTTGCTGGTGCAGACCCTGATGGCGGCAATTTAGGCTTAGAGAGTGATGGGACTACTCATTACAATCCGTCAACGGGGACGATAACCGCTACGGAGTTTGTTGGCGGAGGTTCGGGAATAACCGGCCTTTCTGTAACTTATGAGAACATAGGCGATCCGGGCGGAGCGGGTTCCATATCCTTTGACGATACTGAGACTGCGATTTACACCACAGCACAGGACACGGCGGGATCATTCTTTTCTCTTGTAAACTCTAACGCCGATGTATCGAACCAGGTTTATATGCTGGACCTGGATTATTCGGCGGATACTACTCAGGACAACGCCGACTTCATCCGTTTACAAGATGCAGGCTCGACTCTGATAGTCTTTGAGGAAGAAGGCAAGATTACCATGACGCCCAGTGGCGTAGATGATGCGACTATAATCAGTATGGTGCCCTCGACCGCTCTTACTCAGGCTGATGTTGCGTGGTATGGTATAAAGATTGACGGGGCCGCTCTTGACCCCGGTGCGGTGGATAACAGGATATTTGGTGTGGCAGTAGACTTGTCTGGCGTGGACCTTACGAACGATCCTTATGTAAGAGCCTTAGACCTAAAGATGCCAAATGGTGGTGTAGCCCTGGATATTGAAGAAGGTGAAATACATCAAGACTTCACAACCGGGTCGGATGCAGGTGCGGAATATACAGCTATCGATGTGGTAATTCATGCCGAGACTTTGAATGCCGCGAGTACCACCCATGCTATTGACATAGCTCTATCTGCTGGTGATCCCGCTGGTGATGTGTACGCATTGGGTACGCATTCCTTTATAGGCCCAGTGAAACAGTCTATAGGGGTTTATACCACTCAAGACAATCTCGAATTGCAGGGTAGAAAAACAGGTGGTGGCGCATCCTGGGCCGATGACGTGGACGGTCAGGAATGTTTCGTTGCCAATGCAGACGAGGTGTACTTAGGCGATGACGCTGCTACTGGGGCTCAATTCAATGAAATTCAAGTGATAATGGGCACGCCCGGGACCCGGTCCATAAATCCTACCTTCTGGTATAATACGGCAGCGGATTTATGGACGGAATTTTTTCCCGCTGACGATACGTTAGGTTTTCAGCAATCGGGCCTTATTCGCTGGACACTGGGGGATATATCGGGATTATGGACGAACAATGGGGACCCCGGTGTAGGTGAATCTACGGCCGGCTGGTGGATTAAAATTATTCGGAATGAGGCCCCCGATCCCGGCACTCCGACGCCAACTACGGCCAAGACCGGTGTGATTACCGATTGTACATGGTCCAAGACAGGTGCACTTAACGTTGTGAGCGTGGAAGCTGGTACGATTACCGAAGGCGGTAATGCTGTGTGGAACGCTTCCGAGACGGACATTATTGATTCTGCCCATTATATCGCGGCTTCTATTGACAACGAACATCTGGCTGATAACGCCGTCGATTCTGCGGAAATAAATACAAATGCCGTTAAGCTCGATGCCCTTGATGTATCAGATGTATCCGATAATATTGCTGGCGATATTGCAGAGGGCGAATTAGCTGATGCGATAATTGTCGATGCAGATATTAAAGACGATACCATTCAGGAGGCCGCCCTTGATTGTACTGCCGGGCCTACGGATAACTATATTCTATCTTATGATTCAGGAACAACGGGCTTTACTTGGGTAGTAGACGCTACCGGAGGAACTACGGCCTATGACGATATTGGCGATCCCGATGCTGCGTCTTCTATTACATTTGATGACGGCGAGACTATAACATGGGCAACTTCTGAGGATAGCGCGGCGTCCTTCTTCACTATTAATGATTCAGATGCCGCTTTAGCCGCTAATACATATCTAATGCACTTGATTTATAGCGTAGATGATAACGAGGCCAATGCCGATTATTTCAAATGCGAAGACGCGGGTGGGGTTGTTTTTACGATTCAGGAGTACGGCGATTTTGGAGGGACAGGCGATATGCTACTGGATAGCGGGGCT
>SDBU01005206.1_pt1 | contig 15674 bp, 12 predicted proteins | sample 2277071 | NCBI WGS metagenome assembly SDBU01 (sample SAMN10397929, study PRJNA504765) | marine sediment metagenome | isolation source: marine sediment core GS08_GC12, 126 cmbsf | place: Arctic Ocean: Gakkel Ridge, Loki's castle | collected 2008
GTGCGCTGGCGCGATGGGCGCCTGTTGCACATCTCGGTCGCCCCGCCTGGCTAATTTCTAATTATGCGATTGTTAAGGTGCTGGTCAAACCTGATGCTAACCATTGCCGAGGGGAGAGAACGCGGAATAAACGAAAGAGGAGGGGGAAAATGAAGTTCAAAGCTCAAAGCTCAAAGCTCAAAGTTCGAAGTGCGAGCGCGGTTATGCTTCTGTTTATTGTGGCGAGTACGATAATTGGCTCGGCCCAACTGTCACAAAATCAGGCCGAGTGCCCTTACAACCTGCTGGTGAATCCCGGCTTTGAAGATGGGTACAGCGACAGGCTAGACCCCTACGAACCCTGGAAGGGGCCCCAGGGAGAGTTGACCGTGGCTGATGGTTGGGAGCTGTGGTATGATAATGAGCCAGGCACAGATTGCTACAACTACCGACCCGAATACAAGCCAGAGGACGGCTACGCTCACCCAGATCCTTTGCGCGTCCGATCGGGCCAGTACGCTCAGAAGATGTTTACTTCATTCTCCACCCACACAGCGGGCCTCTATCAGCGAGTGGCGGTGCCTGAGGGCAGCCAGGTGGAGTTCTCCATCTGGGTGATGGTATGGTCCAGCTCGGAGGACGATCCCTACCACTCAACCACTCCCGGAGAATACTGGCTCTCGGTGGGCATAGACCCCTACGGCGGCACGAACCCCCTCTCGGAGCAGGTTATCTGGAGCAGCGGGATCGAGTACTACGACGAGCACGCGCAGCTTTCGATTACGGCTGTGGCTCAAGCCGACCAGGTGACCGTGTTCACCAGAGCGGCCCCGAAATACTGCGTGAAGCACAACGATTCCTACTGGGACGACGCCTGCCTCATCGTCAATCCCCTGCAGAACGCCGATTTCGAGGAGAGCTTCAGCAACAGAGTGGATCCCTATGCCCCAGGGGAGGGCCCGAAGGGCGAATTGACCGTCGCCGACGGCTGGGAGCTGTGGTATGACAACGTGCCGGGACAGGGTAGTTACAATTACCGGCCGGAATACAAACCGGAAAACGCCTACCTCTATGGAAGGCGGCGTGTTCGTTCGGGGAGTTTTGCCCAGAAATTCTTCAACACTTATGCGACTCACACGGCCGGTTTCTATCAGCGGGTACCCGTACTGGAGGGGAGCGAGGTCACCTTCTCCATCTGGGTTCAGGTTTGGTCCAGCGCCTACGATGACTCCAACGAGTCACGCGATCCTGGGAATTATCGAACTTACGTGGGCATTGACCCCTTTGGGGGCACCGACTGGCAATCTGGGGCGATAATCTGGTCCGAGCCGCTGATGATCTACGACGAATGGGTTAAACTCGACATCTCTGCCGTGGCTCAAGCCGACCATGTCACCGTCTTCACCAAAGGCGCCCCTGAGTGGCCTGTGAAGCACAACGACTCCTACTGGGACGACGCTCGTCTCATCATCCACCTCCCGACGCCCACGCCGACAGCCACGCCTACAGCGACACCCACGGCCACGCCGACAGCTACGCCAACACCTACCCCTGTAAAAGTTTTCCTGCCTCTGGTGTTGAAGAACTACGGCACGCCCATTCCAACCGCGACCCCAACTTCTACCAGCACAAGCACACCAACGCCAACCTACACCCCCACCAACACCCTAACGCCATCGCCAACAGCTACAGAGACGCCCACACTGACGGCCACACCTACGCCTACGGCGACGCCCACGGTCACACCGACACCCACACCTACGACTGGCGGGTGAGGGTCATGTTAGAGGTGGTTCACCTCTTTAACTTCGCAGCCCCTTGACCAACTTGGCCCAGGTGGAGGCCAGATGGATCAAGGGAGTGGTCAGGCGCCCCACGATCTGTCCCTGGGCCAGGCTGCGCAGGAACTCATCCTTACCATTGAAGGCGGGCATCTCCACGTAGGCACGGCCGATCTCCCAGGCGATGTGGGCGTCGCTGCCAGCGGTTGCCAGCAGCCCCCACTCACGCGCCAGATCCAGGGCGCGGCGGTTGTCGGCGGGGAATGTGGTGCGGGCGTTGAAGACCTCCAGCAGATCCACCTGCTCGATGACGCTGAGCAGATGGGTCAGGCCCATGGCCTCGCGGCGCAGCCGGTCCAGAGGATGAGAGACGCCAACCACGCCCCCCTGCTCGCGCACGCGGGCAATAGCCTCCCGAACAGGAAGTCCCTTGGGCACCTCCTCTTTCAAGAAGTAAGCGATGATCTCGCCCACATCGGTCTTGATTTCTTCGCCCACGATAACCAAATCGGGGGCCATCTCCAAAAGAGCTATGGCCCCCGCAATGGTGTTATGATCGGTGATGGCCACTTTGCCCAGGCCCCGCTTCCGACAGGCCTCGATCACCGCCTCCAGGGACGCGAGCGAATCTCCAGAGTAGCAAGTGTGGACGTGGAAGTCAACCTTCATAATCGCATCCCTACAGTATTGGAGGTTAGAGGTTGGAAGTTGGAATCCAATTTCTAATCTCTAATTTCTAATTTCCAACCCCTCATCAGCCGCCACAACCCCCACAGGAGTCCACCAGCCAGGAGAGCCGCTCCGCCCAGGGCAATGGCGGCCGTCTGGGGCTCAATGCCCGGCATCACTACCTCCCCATCGCCGTAGCTCTTGAAGAGCTGCCCCCACTTGGTCTCCAGAGCCTTTTCTACCCGCTTGCGGCCCACGAAGGGATACCAGTAGACGTTGTGATAGAGGTTAGAGGCCAGGTAGGACCAGGGCACCAGAGGCGAACGCAACAAGAGCGGCTCCAGCGGGTGCAGCCAGCCGTGATAGATGGCCTTCTGCCCACGGCTGGCGAAGGTATCCTCCTGGATAAAGCCCCAGTCCTCGCCCGAGATGTCGTAGCCCACGACTTCGATGTCTTTGGGATCGCCCACCCCCAGCCCCAGCTCATGAGCCAGTCGAATGAACTTGAGGGACATGGGGTCGAAGCCCTGCAGTTTAGCGGAGATGGCATCAATGGCCACCTGATCCGCCGACGCCAGGATGATGTCCTTCTCATGCCAGCGCATGGCCCGGGGACCCGGCCCGTCGCCAGCGAAAGTGCCGTCCATCACGGCGAAGAGGCCGGGATGGATCTCCTGCTGAATGGTCAGGAGGTCCACTATCGTCTCGTCTATGACCGCGTGAGTCCAGTGGCGTTTCTCGGAGAGTAATCCGCCGAAAGCGTTCTTCATGGCCCCGGTGATCACGGTGAAGACGTGGGTTTTCACAGTTGGTAACTGGATAATGTTTTTGCCGATGAACATCTTGGGGATCTTTACCCCTTCAGGGTAGATGCGATCCAGCACCAACATGGGCGCTTTGGGCTCGTAGACCACCCACTCCACTTGTGGCTCGTAGAGATGGACGTTCCTCACGCCGTATTGATCCACGATGATCTTTTGCTTGTTATTGCGCTCGGCCACGTAGGCGTCCACGACGACGGTGTTGTTCTGGCCACCGATGAGGTTCTGGTAGCCGTCGTCCTGCAGGGTCTTGATCACGCCCTCCAACTGCCAGGGCACGGTGGAGCAGGCCGGGTACCAGGTCTGCCAGGAGACGTTGATCTTGAGGATGGTCTCCACATCCTTGGGCAGAGCCTCCTGGTAACCCGCCAGATGCATCAACTGGCGATAGTCTTCTAACACCGTATCAGGGGTGGTTTTGAGCACAGCCACCTTGCCCCTGCCGGGAAAGTCTCTGATAGTCATTAGGTCCTCCTTTTCATTCTCAAGGTGCAACGCACTTCGGAAGTGCGTTGCACCTTAATTCAGTCAAGCCCGCAGTTCGGCCCCTAACTTCTCGGCCAGGCGCCGCACGATGCGCTCCTGCACCTTGGCCACTTCGTCATCGGTTAGGGTCCGATCCTCGGCCTGGTAGGTCAGGGAATAGGCCAGGCTTTTCTTGCCGGGCGGGATCTGCTCGCCCCGGTACAGGTCGAACAGCCGGGCATCCTGCAACAACTGGCCGCCGGAAGCGAGTATCGCCTGCCGCACCTCCTCAGCCGACAGTTTCTCGTCCACGACCAGGGCCACGTCCTGCACTACGGCCGGGAAGCGGGAGATGGGCTGCATGGTGCGCACCTCGCCCACCTGGGCCAACAGAGCCTCCAGGTCGAACTCCAGCGCGCCGACGGGCTGGGCCGGCAGGTCAAAAGCCTCCCGCACCAGCGGGTGCAGTTCCCCCATCACGCCCACCTCACTGCCCCCGACGTTTACCTGGGCACAGCGGCCCGGATGGAAGGCGGGATGATCTCCCGGCTCGAACGTCCCCCCCAGCCCCAGCCCAGCTAGCAACGTCTCTACCACTCCCTTGAGGTCGTAGAAGCCCAGAGGGGCGCTGTCCTGCCCCGCCAGCCACGAGCGGGCCTCTCGCGGGCCGGTCATCACTATGCCCAGCCGGAGCGGCTCGTTGGGTAGCGTTTGCCCCTCCACCGACAGGTAGACCGCGCCGATCTCGAAGATGGCCACCCGGTCGTGGAAACGCAGGTTCTCACGAGTGGTGTGAAGCAGAGAGGGAAGCAGCGTCTGCCGCAGGTGAGCCCGCTCGGCTGAGAGGGGGTTGAGCACGTACAGCCCCCCCTCATCCCTCCCCCACAATTGGGGGGGGCTAGGGGGGGGCACCAGCGAGTAGGTGATGACCTCGTCCAGCCCACAACTGACCAGGAGGTCGCGCACGCGCTCGGCTCCTTCCAGGCGGGGGTTGGCCCGCTGCGGCGGCAGCTCGTCGCGCAAGAGCGTCGTCGGGAAGCGGTCGTAGCCCCAGATGCGGCCCACCTCCTCGACCAGGTCTACGGGGCGCGTGATGTCCAGGCGGTGGGAGGGAACTGTTACGTTCAAGGTTTCGAGTTTCATAGTTTCAGGTTCCCCGCTATCTGTTGAACCTGAAACTTGAAACTTTGAAACCTGAAACTCAAGAGAGGTGAGGATGCGGACGATTTCGTCGGTTGGGATCTCGATGCCCAGGATACGGGCGACGTAGGCCGGATCGAATTCGATCACCCGCTGCGGCTGGCGGCCGGGGTACAGGTCGCCGATGACGGGGACGACGGTGCCGCCGCCCAGTTCCGCCATCAAGTGGGCCGCTCGCGCGGCGGCCTTCACCGTCAATTCCGGGTCCACCCGCCGCCCGAACCGCTGGCTGGCATCGCTGGTCAGTGCCAGCAGGCGGGAGGTGCGGCGGACGTTGAGGAAGTTGAAGTTGGCCGCTTCCAGGAGGACGTCGGTCGTTTCCTCAGTGACCTCGCTCTTCAGTCCACCCATCACACCAGCCACCGCCACGGGGCCGCCTCCGTCAGTGATGAGCAGCATCTCCTGGTCGAAGGTGCGCAGCTCTCCGTCGAGGGTCGCCATCTGCTCGCCGGGGCGGGCGCGGCGCACGATGATGGCCGGCCGGTCGTCGCCAGGCCCGGATCGCAGGAGATGGTAATCGAAGGCGTGCAGCGGTTGCCCCGACTCCAGCATCACGTAGTTGGTGATGTCCACGACGTTGTTGATGGGGCGCATCCCGGCGCGGCGCAGGCGCATCTGCATCCAGAAGGGGGAAGGCCCCACGCTCACGCCCAGGATGAAGGCTGCTGAGTAGCGCGGGCACAGGTCGGGATCAGGGATCTCCAACTCTAAAAAATCGGGAGTGGGAGTCAGCTCTGCCGGATGTCGCTCCAGCACCTCAAGGGCATCCCTCCTGAGGGGCAGGTTCAGCAATGCCGCCGCCTCACGGGCGATGCCGAGGACTGAGTACAGGTGGCCGAACGGCCCTTTGATGTCTAACTCCAGCACAGCGTCACCCAGGTACTCGACCAGCGGCGTGCCGACGGGTGCGTCATCGGACAGGTAGATGATGTCCACGTGGTCGTCGGAGAGGCCCAGCTCTTTCTCCGAGCAGACCATGGCCCGCGAGGGGACGCCGCGGATCTTGGTCTTCTTCAGCTTCATGATGCGCCAGCCCTCGGCGTGGCCGTCGTAGAGACGCGCGCCCTCCTTGGCGAAGGCCACCTTCAAATGCAAATCGTCCTGCCCCCGCATCTCCAGCAAGCTGGGGGGACCGGCCACGACGACCTCTCGCTCCGAGCCGCCGTACTCCACCTCGGCCAGCACCAGCCTATCGGCGTTGGGGTGGTAATGGACGGCGCGGAGCTCGCCTACCACGATTCTCTCCGGATCCCAGGGTAGCTCGGCCTCCGGCAGGCCGATGTATTCGATGGTCTCCACCTCCAGCCCGGCCAACGTCAGGCGCTCGGCCAGTTCCTTAACGGGGATTGTGATATCCACATAGTCTTTGAGCCAGGAAAGAGGAACTTGCATTGCGTTTCCTCCTAAATAGTATACTACCTGTGATAGAATTGCCTACCAACTAGCTCTGTCAACGATTTCTCTAATGCTGCTCAGTACATGGTCAACATCTTCATAACTAATATGCCTGTGGGTTACCATCCGGACACCAGTGGGAGACACCTGGCCGGCCGTAATATTGTACTTTCTCAATCGCCCGATAAACCCTTTACTGCTTATCCCAACGTTCTTCACATCATAGATCACTATGTTCGTCTGAACCGTTTCAATATCTACGCTGATCCCCTCTATCTGTATCAGTCCTCTAGCCAAATATTGGGCTACCTCATGATCCTCGCGCAATCGGTCGATCATATCTGTCAGAGCAACGATGCCGGCAGCCGCAATCACACCAACCTGTCGCATCCCACCTCCTAACATCTTTCTAGCTTTGCGAGCCTTAGAGATGAATTCTTCAGTGCCGGCTACAATCGAACCGACGGGAGCACTTAAGCCTTTTGACAAACAGAACATCACTGAGTCAGAATATCTTGTCAACTGACGCGCATCAACTCCTAAAGCAATCGCGGCATTGAATATTCTAGCACCATCCAAGTGAACGACAAGACCGTTTTCCTTGGCAACCTGACCTATTGCAGCAAGCTGTGCTTCAGACAAAACCGTTCCCCCTGCACGATTGTGGCTACTCTCTACACATATTAGACTCGTGCGCGCATTGTGAATGTTTGGGGTGCGAATCGCTTGTTGAATATCATCCACCAACATCGCGCCATGTTTCCCATCTATTGGCCGCGGCACTAACCCAGCAATCCGAGATAGACCACCAACTTCAAAGTTATAAATGTGCGAGCTAGCTCCAAGGATTACCTCGTCACCTGGCGTGGTTTGAGAAAGCAGAGAAATCAAATTCCCCATGGTGCCGCTAGGGACAAAAAGCGCGGCTTCTTTTCCGACCTTTTCGGCAGCCAGCGCCTCCAGTTTCTTGACTGTAGGGTCCTCATGATAAACGTCGTCTCCCACTTTTGCATTGCGCATGGCATCCAACATAGATTCTGTTGGCATTGTTACGGTATCACTTATCAGATGGATAACTTTCATCAGACCCTCGGTGATATTTATGATGGGTAGAGCTTGGGGATATCAGAATTCTAATCGCTTCATTTTACCCGGTAACCACCTATTTCGTTATTGAAAATCCAACCAACCACTGATCCAATGCGAATCTCATCAGATAGATACGCTTCACGTGTCACAGCAGCTGATCCATGACCGCGCAGACGCAAACGCGCCCGTTCCATTCGTGTGAAGCGCTCTTGCCAATGACTAAAGCTGGTCGGGCGCAGATCTACCCAACCTTTAGCTGCCCAGTTGTCTATATCATCGTCTCCAATTGGGACCTCACATTCCCCAGCTGCTTCTGGAATCCGAATGGATGGTCCTCTAATAAGCTGATTTCCACTTGGTGTTAGAATAGGTATTCCCACAGACGTAATTGTATGTCGCAAATTGGCATCGTCTTGAATACGGCGATACACGGCTTGTGTGAGTTCTCCAGGGGACCGTGCTAGCACTTCGCTTATCTTGCCAAATTCGATTTTGAGCAATTCTGCCTCCCACAAGAGCTTGGATAGCTCTGGGGGGCCAAGCCTACCCAATGCCACACTATGCGTGTTGGTTTCCCGCTCCAAACGTTCTAGCTCAGCCAACGCCTGTTGGCGTAGATAGCCAGCACGATAAGTCGGAGGCATTACCGAGCTATCTATCGCAGCGATGACGTCACGTCCAGTGTTGCTCCCTCTGATCTCTAATACAACTTCTAAAGCGATTTCCTCAGGTGTAACGAACTCCATTTGCCGCAGGGAAGTAATTGCCTCAAATTCACCCTTAGTAAACAAGCCATTCTCACCAGTATCTACTACGGGTAAGTCTAGTTCCTGCAGTCGTTCAAACCTCCCTTCTGGTAGTTTCAACGCAAGGAGTTCTCCCAGGGGCTCAACTTGGCTAGCATGAAGATAGGCCTTGCTTCCATGCTGTGATATGGTACGGCAAGTTATTTTGGCATAACCGATCATTGCGCCAGGTTTAATCTCTTTGACGATTGGCCCACCTGGGGTTCGAGCCATCAAGAATAAGAGACCAGTATGGGCGAACGCAACTGCAGTCTTCGACATAAGCTTGGCACTAGGTTTATCCTCACCGTGCGTATATGGAATGTTCAACCCCATGCCCCCAGTGCCAGTCGTGCCGATTTTCAGATACAATCGTGTACCGACTTCACGCATAGCCCGATAAAGAAGCAGCACATGGCGGATCAATTGAGGTATAGATTGAGAGAGTGCCAACGTCTCAAACGCACGTTCAGTGTCCTTCCACAGCTTCTTGGCGTCATCAATGTGATGTGCCACCACCTTTTCCAACAGTGCGTCTATCTGGTTCTTGGCTACAACCGTGGCAGTGTATACGTCTTGATAACTTATCGCTGTAGCTGTGTTGATACTATCTACGATTACGTTCGGACTATGCTCTCGGATAATCTGCACAAGCCGTGATTGTTCGTAGGCGGTATCAATATCGCCCATCAAATCATCATATAGGGCATCGCGACGAATATAACTCTCCAACAGCCTGGGGCGTGACACTTTAGTAAATTCCTCGCGAACAAATACATCACCCCACTCACCAACGAATTCGATGCGGCGATCACCGAACATTCGCCTAAGTTCTTTCAGAGCGTCATTAACCTCCTTGCGGTATAGGGATGCGACGACAATCCTTCTTGGCTCTAGGTCGTGAGCAATACGGCACACTGTCTGCAAACCAACCAACCCGGCCCCACCAAGGACAAGGAAACATTCATCAGCCATCGCTACAATACCTCCCAACATCCACCACCACTCAATCGTCCAAGCCTTATCAGGTTTCCCCATGAGCCACTCAAGCTAGTCATAGACTACTAGTGCACCTGGGCGGAAGTTTACCTACCATTCCAAAACCGATTTTACGCTGGAAATGGCTCAAAAAATGGTAGGTCTATTTACGCCGCGCTGCACTAGTCAATGGCCCGGGGGCAGGCTGTTTATCAATTCGATGTTCATTCACTGACACCTGGGGGTCAGAAACGTGAAGTGGACAGGATGGGAATCGAACCCATGACACCGCGACTTTCAACCGCGTGCTCTACCACTGAGCTACCTGTCCAAAAAAGGTGGCAACTGTCGGGTTTGAAGATCGTTTGTCAGGTGCACAAGACCAATAAAGGCCCCCAGAGTCTACCAAGGCGTTCGAGCGCTCCACAAATGCTCGTCATACCACCTAGCAATCTGTGACACCAATTGAGCATGGTTGACAAACACCAGACCACATCGCAGATCGGGACTCACACCCAGCGTGGGGAATGCTATTATCAGATGCTTATCGTCGACAATAAGCAGATCCAATCCCGTTGGCATAGTAATAGTTCCGATAGATAGATACTCCGATACACCATACCGGGCAAACGCCTCCTGGCGCGTCTCTACAAACCTTCGCTTCTCTCTAGATACTCCACTCGCCCCAATCCCGACAATGACCCGATACTCAATCGGGGCATTCCGTTCCCTAGCTGCCTGAGCGCGTTCTGCGATTGCTTCGACATAGTCCCTAGGTACAGATGGCGCGCTGAACGCTGTTCCTCTTATTATCTCTTCAGCTTCCCCTATCAGTTCTTCAGATCGGTCATATATGTCGTCATAGTTAGTCAGTAGTCCTACCTGCAAATGTCTCTCGATGATTCTTCGGATTTCCTGAACTCCCGCCACATAGGCACATTGACTCTCCTCATGGACCGTCAGAACTTTGTCAATGCCGTCCGCCATTTTTCCGAGTTGTGTGACTCTCTCCAATGCGACAGCCACAGTGAGGAAGGAGACCATCAGCAAGATCATCGCCGATGTCTCCTTAAGAAACGGAACCTCGCTCAAATCGAAAAAGGTGTCAGCCAGAGCAACAACGAGGCCCGCCACGCCAAAAGCTAAGAGAAAGAACGTGGATACTCGTTCGTGAGGGTTTCGACGGGTGTTGTTCACAACCCTTCCTCCTTGGGTCAATCCTGAGGTCAAAGTCCAGCCAGAACCAAGTGTGCTAGGAATGTAGATAGGGGTGAAGCCCTTGATTCAAAGGCATCCGTTCAGCGAGATATCTTGTGATCTGGCAGTTCCTTTCATGGATTCCCATTAAGTCTCCAGTCTCATTAACAACCTGTCCTACGCAGCCACCCGCACAATTGTAGACGAACTTGCAGTCCCTGCAAGGGCCTCTTATCAGGTTCTCCGCGCATCTTGACCTTATCTTGTAGATCTTTTCTTCGTCATACTCGATCAAATCCTCCTCTGGGATGTACTTTCCATAGATTAGCTGCTGCAGCGGACCTGCGTCGTATTCCGGCCCGAACTGAGCAAAATCACAACAGGATACATAGCCATCAGTTGTCAAGTGAGGATAGGGGACCAGGGCGCGGCATGCATGTCTTGTTTTTTCATCAAAATTGACAATGTAAAGGCTGTTATAAAAAACCCCGAGCTTCTTCGCTTCATTATGAGCGATATAAAAGTTTTCGGCGAAATCTATTGGATCCCACTTGAATATCTCATCTGAGCTGCCTCTGACAGGAGCGCAAGCAGGGTGAGCATTTATAGCTTTTATCCCAAGCTGACGGAAGTACTCTATGAGCTCTACTTGACGATGGATTGCTAGAGGGGTTATCGTCATTCTTATACCAACCTGCATATTCTTTTGTTTAGCAAAGAAGGCAATGTTGCGTTCAACAACTCCAGACGTTGGCGCACCGCTTACTGTTGGCCTCTGAAAGTCTTGAATTTCAGGTGGCCCGTCAGCAGAGATCCACAAAATGTCAACATTTTCCGCTATCCATTCTGCGATCTGCTCCGAGAAAAAACCACTTGTCTGCAGTTCTACACTCAGCCTGTCCCCAGCTTTGCTGTGGGCGTAGTCTCTTATCTGCTTCAGCAATCCGAACTCTACTGTCGGTTCACCCACGCCATAGTATCTGATCTGTCTACTTGGATAATCTCTAAAAAAGTCATCTATAGCCCTTCTGGCAAAGTTGAAATCCAAGCTCTGATGTTCTTTTCTCACATCAATGCTTTTCATAGTATAACAATACGTGCACCTCAGGTTGCACTTTGTTGTTAGAAAGAAGGCAATCTGCTGCTTTCTTACATGAGCCATTAGAATCTCCTTCACATCAATCTCCGCAAAGACTAAGTGCGGGTGTGCTCTTGCCCAAATGAACCCACCAAGTACGTAAAGCTCATATACTGGCTAGGCTGCGAAACATGGTCAGAAGTTTCCTCTGAAGATCATCTAACGTTTCATAGACAATGACATTCTGATTGCGGAGGTCGAAGGGAATGTTATTAACATTCTTCGTGATTATGATGACGTCTTTCTCGAAAGCATGACTAAGACCCAGCTCATAAAGAACGTTTGGATTCCGCTTCGACAGCTCTGCAATGACAAACCGCGCACTTCGGATTGGCTGGCAGATGGCTACACAGAGAATGTTCTGTGTATGGATGATCTCATCCGCCCTTTTGCATTCCCAGCCCAGACTCTCAACGACCTCCTTGATCCCGAGTTCGTAAATATCATCGAACTCTCCAGAAAAAGGAAGTATTGCAAACACTAATCGGGGGTTGCTCCACAGCGGGACTGCGCACTTAGTGCCCGTTATGAGGCATCTTGGTTGGGGGAGGAGCTCACGCTCAGGGATGGCTACTATTGATTGCAGTATCTTCGCCTGCGAATCAATAACGGACGCAAATTCCTTAAGGTAAACTGTTACATAACCTCTATCATATTCTCTCTCAGCACTTTCTAGCATCTCAGGCGTTGCCACTGCATATCGATTGAGAGTCACATAGGAATGCATTATATCGCCAACATGCTTGAAAGAGTCCTCCTGATCTGGTACGTACTTGTGAACGAACATCAATGTCTTTCGGTACCAGGCATCGTATCTCAGTGCCAGTTCATCTGACTTTACGGATTGGACATCACTAGAATGCCATCTTAACACATATGCTTCGACAGTCTCACCATCAGCTGCAATTCGCTGTACCTCAGGAACAAGCGGAGCCTGTTGAAAAAGCAAAACGCTATCTTGTGCGATCTCTTCAAGCTCGTGGTGTAGATCTTCAATCTCCTGGAGTTCTGCGCGAGTAGGCATCGAAACACCTCCTTAGCTTCAGCCAAAACATCCCCTTTTCGCCAAGCTGTGGCTCTGGACAAAGTATTAGCCATAGGACTGCAGGAGCAAGTCTCGTAGCGAATCGACAATCTTATCTACTAGATCCTCGCGGTCTATAGGTATCGGAAGGATTTCGATTTGATAGGATGTGAAGCCCAAGTGTTCATAGGGAAACGCTCGCACTTGAACTAGAGGCTCTCCAGTCGTAGTGAGAAGGCGCGCTAATGCCTGCCCTTTCTCTGTTATCTTGGTCTCTAGCTCGCTGTCTCGGAAAAGCCTGCTGGGATGCATTGCTAGTCCTGTAGCAGCCAGTTGAACCAGAGCCGTCATGCACTCGCATTCGGAATAGCGCATTGTAGCCAATAAACCTCGTATTGGTATCCAAGCACTAGGATCAGACCGTTGATCCAAATATAGCAGCATATCTCTAGCAATCTCGTTCATACACACCTCACTTGTGGGCAAAGCATATGCATTGGCGCAATGTACCGTACAGCCATTCTCATCAACCATGGAGCAGGCCACTCCGCAGCAACTGCGGGGCTTTCGCATGAAGGCGAATCTCTTGACGCCAACTCCGTCGATTAAGGATAAAGAAAGGCAACTCAATCGTGAACTCGATACCGCACAATGGTCTTCCCGCCCTTGACGGTGACTGCGGTTATCTCTACTTTTCCTATTTCCGCAATCCGCCGGATATGCGTACCACCGTCTGGCATCGCATAGAAATCTTCAATCTGGAAGAAGTGTAGGGGTTTGTTTTTGGGCAGGTTAGGCGGTATGAACTTGGCGATTTTCTGGAGCTCTGCAAAGCTGGTTTCTCCAGTGTGCACTGATCGATCCTCTCCTATGAGTTCATTCACCCGCTTTTCCAGTTGCGGTGCAATTTCGCCCCCCAGCTCGCCGCGGTACTCGAGGAAAGGCTTGCCCCCGTGATCAGCCTTGATTGGGACGAGGACGTCAGTAAGCTCCATTAGCACATCGTGAACTAGGTGTCCGGCAGTGTGAACACGCATATTCCAGTACCGGCGATCCCAATCAAGCGTGCACTTCACATGATCTTCTGGCTCAAGCTCGCCTTCGAGTTTGCCCAGATGGTGAACCACCAGATTACGGTATTTGACATCGGAGACTTGCAGAAGTCCACTGGGCCCCTCTATTGACCCATGGTCAGCCGGCTGTCCTCCGCCATGAGGATAAAAGATTGTCCTTTCGAGGAAAACCACTTGGCGATTGCCCTCAATCCTCACGTCAAGAACCTCTGTTTCCAGTTCTTGTCTGTACACGTCATCATAGTAAGCTAGTTCGGTTGACATCATATACATTGGGGCACCTCCTTTTGGAAAATCAAAACAGGGAAACCCGCTATCTGTGCAGTCCGCTGGCGCATTCCGTGAGCATGATCATAGACACGAGCCGTCATTACATTATGAAGCAATTCGGATACGGGAGACATATATCTCCGTGCCCTGCATTTCAAGACAATCCCCCATTGACGGGCTCAACGAGGCCAAGCTCTACAGTGGACAGGACGAGAATTGAACTCGTGCCCCCATGATTTTCAGTCATGTGCTCTACCAGACTGAGCTACCTGTCCATTTGCACAATAACTGTCAAATTGTACACTAACTGTAGAGAAAAAGCAAATGCAGTTCCTGTTTTTGGGGAATACATCAGCCATGAGAGTTCTGGACGTATCTAATTGCTAGGCATTCAAGGCAGAAACGCAGAGGGAACCCCCAGATCACTTATACAGGCGAGCAATCGGCCCTGTCTCAGAACTGCTGCAGGAACCGCAAGTCGTTCCCGTAGAACAGACGGATGTCGTCAATGCCGTGCTTGAGTATCGCCGGTCGCTCAACCCCCAGCCCGAAAGCGAAGCCGCTCCACTCGTCGGGGTCGTAGCCGCCGTTCTGCAGCACGATCGGATGCACCATCCCTGCTCCGACGATCTCCGACCAGCCGCTGTATTTGCACATCGGGCATCCCTCCCCACCGCACAGGATGCAGTCCATGTCAGCCTCGATGCTGGGCTCGGTGAAGGGGAAGTAGGAGCCTCGGATGCGGATGCGGCGATCCGGCCCGTAGAACCGCCGCGCGAACTCGGTCAGCGTGCCGATCAGGTCAGTCATGGCGATGGCGTGCCCCACGGCCAGCCCCTCCACCTGGTAGAACTGGTGCTCGGAGCGGGCGGTGATCTGCTCGTAGCGATAGCACTTGCCGGGCAGTATGACGCGGATAGGCTCAGGGTAGCGTTCGTGCATCACCCGGATCTGCCCCGGCGAGGTGTGGGTGCGCAGCAAGACATCGTCGCTGATCCAGAAGGTGTCCCACATGTCGCGGGCCGGGTGATGGGGCGGCATGTTCAGCAGGCCGAAGTTCAGCTCGTCGGTCTCGACGTCGGGGGACTCGTAGACCTGGAAGCCCATCGCGCCGAAGACGGCGTAGATTTGTCGCAGGGTTTGAGTGCTGAGGTGCAGCCGCCCCACGCTGACGGGCCTGCCGGGCAGCGTCACATCGCTCCGCTGCTCCCTCAGCGCCTGCTCCAGCTCCTGGCGCTTGAGAGCTTCGGCCTTATCGTCGTGAGCGGCCTCCAGGGCCAGCTTGACCTGGTTGGCCAGCCGCCCCACAGCAGGCCGCTCCTCAGGGGGCAGTTGTCCCACGTGGCGCAGAATGTGATTCAACTCGCTCTTCCTGCCCAACTGCTCGACGCGCCAGCTCCCCAGTTCCTCGGAATCAGAGACCATCTCCAGGGCCTGGAGGGCCTTATCTTTCAATTCGTGTAGCTTTTGCAGCATCTTCTTCGCTCCTTTTACGACAGGATGATGAAAGTCTCAATGGATCCAAAGTTGCTCTGAGGGGATTGCGTGCAACCTGCGGTTGCCTCCCGCTTTTGGCCTGGATCTGGCGATCCAGGCCGAGCAAAACTGAGCCTACTTTTGCAGGCGGCGATCCCGCCCCGGAAAGATGAAGGTGCATCGGATTCCTAACAATCGCCAGGTCATAGTTGCCTCCAATGAGAAACGGTTGCTCGCTTCGTCAGGGACGAAGCTGCAACCGTGATGCTCCGCGGTACCACCCTGTTTGGCCCATGATAACAGGCCCTCTCAGCACCGGCGGCCACCCTTGCCT
>SDBU01005207.1_pt1 | contig 15674 bp, 11 predicted proteins | sample 2277071 | NCBI WGS metagenome assembly SDBU01 (sample SAMN10397929, study PRJNA504765) | marine sediment metagenome | isolation source: marine sediment core GS08_GC12, 126 cmbsf | place: Arctic Ocean: Gakkel Ridge, Loki's castle | collected 2008
CTTCCAACGCACAAATTTGGACGACCATTGGATTTTACATTCAAATAGTATCCTTTCCACTGCCCATTATAATTTCCAACTATTATGTTTCCTCTGTCAATCGATACAAAAGTAGAAAGTTTCACCCAACCCGCAGCCGTAAATGGATCAGCGGTGTTTATAATTGGATTTGTGACCCCCACAAAATCATCCACGCCGCCAAAACTCAAAGCCTTGCCAAACTTACCATCAACCCATTTCGGACCGTTCTCTAGTGTTCCATCATTTTTGTTTCGAGAGGAATCTTTTGCGACATCCCCTTTACCTTCATCAAACAGCCACATCCCAACACAGGTTTCTGGGTCTATTTTGGCATCACTTATGCCTGCCAACATCAAACTAACGATGATAAAACTGATGCAAATTATTGTTAAGCGTTTCATTTTTTTACCTCCATAACGAAATGTTGGCGATTGGTACGCCGAGAATATTGTAACTCAGAATAACGGAAGTGTCAATCTAAACCTGCGCAAATAAGGACAGTTCGCATATCTAATTGCATGCTTATTTGTCCGTAGTCCGTCCTTAATTTGCTATAGCTTATCAGTATATTGCCAGCATAAAAAGCGGCAGAGCTATTTTCCCTTCTGGTGTTTTAAGCGCCCTTTCTTAATCAAATACTGGCAGACCTCATCAAAGATAATAGTCAATTGGTCAGATGTAACATCAGGATACTTACGTAATATATTGGTCATATGGGTTATCAGAGTTGCTCTAATTTTTTCACCTTCTGTATCAGCCATAGGGGCCTCCTTAAGACAAAGAGATTGTACCACGCTGATGAGTTCAGGAAAAGAAAAATGATGTGACATATTACTGTATTCAAGGATTGAAGGCAATTTGCCATGTCTCCGGGCTTCTGTAGCGTTCATAGCAAGGCGTTTGCAGGTGATATAGACAATTACAGTAGTCAAGATAAGCAAGCATGTTCTGGGGCGTCTGATGTGTTTTATGTATTTGCCAACATATTGGCTACGTTGTTATCCGCGTATTTTTATGAATTGTCATGAAGGCAATAGTGGTAGATATTCAAGGGGATTGTGATATTATGTAATAATTACATTAGACACTGAACAATTATTTAATATGATTAACGCAGATATGGCATTTGTATTTTTTGCTTGACATTTCGTTCATAAGTATGGTACTATTTATAAACGAAATTCCAACATAGCGACATCAGATATTATAGATAATCGTAATGCAATATAATGATTTATAGGAGAATGCAATGAATAATCAACAAAACAAAAAGGTGTTAAACATTAAAACATCTGAATCTCTGCATAGAAAAGTCTATGCAATCGCTGCTGTACAGGGGGTATCTCTTAACGAAGCTGTCAATGCAGCGATAAGAGATTATGTCGAAAAAAATGGAGAGGTTGTTTTGAACCTCTTTGGAGGGGATGAAAAATCAAAAGATGGGGAGCAGAATTGAGATACGAAAAGGCAAGTTATCAGAATTTGCTTGGTAGGTTAGTAGGCATTGGCTAAAATGCCTACTACTGATGTTTTGATATGTGGTAATTAAGGAACATAATCCAGAATGTTCCATAATGATACCACACACAGAAATAGATTTTCAAGTAATAAATACGCTATTATTTTATAGAGCGTATCTAAACGAGAATGAAAGGAGGTCCCAATCATGAATTTTAACAAAGTAATACTAGCTGGAAGATTAACACGTGACCCTGAAGTCAAATACAGCACTTCAGGAAACGCCTTCGCTACTTTTGGGATGGCAATCAACCGCAAATACACCTCTGCGAATGGTGAGCGTAAAGAGGAAACTTGTTTTGTCGACGGTAGGGCTTTTGGGCGACAGGGTGAGATAATGGTTGAGTACTTGGCTAAAGGCAAGCCACTATTGCTTGAAGGGCGCCTATCTTTCCATCAGTATGAGAAAGATGGACAAAAGCGGAACAAGCTATCGGTCATCGCCGAGCGAGTGCAGTTAATGCCAAAAGATGCTCAAATGGAAGAATCAGAGAAAATTCCAGTGGAGGAACAACAACAAACTCAGGATAACCAAGAAGAAGTACCCGCAAATGTTGATGTTGCTGAAGAGACTGAACAGACCAGTGAAAGCACTGAAGCCGAACAGTCTGACACAATCCCCTTCTAGGGATTGCAGAATTGAAACTTTAGATAATCTTATACTGGGCGATTTGTATAAAACCGTCCAGTATAAAAAATTCCAGGTGGATAAATTAAGGAGGAATAAAAAATGACCGTTGGTGAAATACCGCAAGAAAAAACGTTGAGTAAGATTCAAGAGAATCCACAGAACCCAAGAAAATTTTTCGATGAAATAGGAATACAAGAATTAGCTGACAACATCAAGGAAGTTGGACTATTGCAACCGATTAGAATCCGTCCTGTAGATGACGGATACCAGATAGTACATGGGCACAGGCGTTATCGCGCAATAAAGATGCTGGAACGGGAGACTATCCTCGCTACAGCATCCACAATTCCCGACCAAAAAGCGTTCGAAATATCGCTCTCTGAAAACATCCTGAGAGCCGACCTATCAGCCATTGAGGAAGCTGAAGGTTTTCAGCGATTGATAGATGAATTCGACTATACGCAACAGCAAGTCGCAGAAAGGTTTGGGAAAAGTCAACCATTTATCGCAAACAGACTTGTGCTTTTGAAATTACCCGAATCTATTAGCAGGAAAAATATTACACGTGTAATAAATCAAAGTCATGGAGAATTGCTAGCTAAGATAGATGACCCCGAGCTACAAATCAAACTTGCTGATGAAGTAGAGCAGGATGGCCTATCTGTAAGAGAGTTGGAACGCAGAATAAAGGATTCAACCCCAGAGCAAAGTATCGAGCAACCTAAAACAGAGGAACCTGAACCATCCACCCAAGATGCAACGGGTGAATCTGGAGAGCAGGCAGAGCCATCTGAATCAGGTGAGCAAGAATCAGCAGAACAACCACAAGCGGCAGAAGCAGAAGTAACATCAGATGAACAAACAGAAGCACCAGTTGAAACAGAGGAAATGGCAGATACAGAGCCACAAACTGAACAATCAGATGAAGTGGAACAGGAAGTATCGGTAGAGATAAAAGAATCACCGGAAACCGAGACAGGACCACAAAACGATGATACTATCGACAATGAGGAGGATTACGCAGATGAGAAAGTTGATGCTAATCTGCCAGCAAGTTTCTGGACTAACTGGAACGGCTTAATGGCAAATTATCAAACGTTAGCAGAAACTTGCGAATGCAAGGAGATTGCCCAAGAATTCCTAAATACACCAGATGTAAAAAAGAATATAGCAAATCTTAGAGGCTTCTTGGAGACTATCTCCAGCTGGATGAAAAATCTATCAAGCTCAGATTGGTAGATATTCACTGTGTGATACCGCCCACCGCCTGCGCTGTACACGCAGTGGACAGTTTCCTCGCTGCTGTCCTGAGCAGTGGGCTTTAATCATAACGAGGAAGTGAGGTTTTAAATGAACGACCTATCAAACGATGAAAAGGTAAATTTAGTTAGCGAACTTATCAAAGGGCGCAACAATGCCTACGGTGCAGGTGGTAGCATGTGCGTCAAAAAGGATGTCACCAACGAAATCATCGAAGGGCATCTAACAGGCAAGAAGCGAATCGGTAGGTATCCGTTATCGCCTGACATAATGGATGGCACAGGCACATATTGGTTGTGTCTTGATATTGATGAACATGAGACCAGTATTGTGCTTGAGGCGCTCGGGGCGATTGAGGGCTTGGGTTTTACAGCATACTTGGAGAAAAGTAAATCGAAGGGCTGGCACATCTGGATTTTCTTTTCTGAACCAGTGAAAGCATCAGACGCAAGAGCACTTGGACAATATGTCGCTGAATGTGTCATACAAGAATTTGAAGGAATAACAGTTGAGATATTCCCTAAGCAGAACTCATTAGGTAATATATCGTATGGCAATTACGTCAACCTACCACTGTTTGGGCAGGATGTAAACAATGGACGAACAGTCTTTGTGAATTCGGAGAATGACTTTAAACCATTCGACAATCAATGGGAAGTCCTATCGAATATCATCAAGGTTACTCCAGAGGAATTGCAAGACATTATCGAATCCGAAGGGCTGAAGACGCCAGAGGAGGAAATATCACCAGAGACTAAAATAGAAACTGACGATTATGGCAATATGCTCCCATGTGTACCTAAAATGATGCAGGGAGTATCAAAAGGCTGTCGGGACACAGTAGCTTTCACATTAGCAAAACATTTTCGCATCGAAAGGAAATTCCCACAAGAGGCAACACTGGCAATTCTACAAATGTGGAATCAAAAGAATGAGCCATCGCTGGACAACAGCACCATCAGTCAGAAAATAGCATCGGCGTATACTGGCAGAGATGGTAAAGGTTACAGGAGCTTGGGGTGTAACGATGATTTGATTAAACAGTTCTGCGACAAAGACAATTGCCCTATTTTCCAAAAGCAAGCTGAGAAAGAGAAAGGGATTGATTCTCCATACTTTCGCAAGCAGACCTTTATTCCGAAACGTTTAGCTGATGAGTTAATGGCAGAGCATACTTTCATCCACACAACGGGACAAATATACGTCTATGCAGATGGCGTCTATGCTCCAATGGGTGAGAGATTTATTAAGCGGATGTGTCGTGAGAAACTTGGTGAGGAGGCACGAACGAATCGAATATCTGAAGTTTTAGCGCATATCTCGGATATGACATATACAGATAACGATAAACTGAATACCCATCAAAATCTTATCAACTTGGAAAATGGCATGTACGACTGGATTGAAAAAAAACTTCTTCCACATGACCCTAAATATCTTTCGACAATCAGAATGCCTGTTGAATACAATTCTAAAGCGACTTGTCAGACCGTTGACTATTTTCTCGAAAGCACCTTGCCAAGCGACTGTATTCCAGTAGCTGACGAGCTTTTCGGTTACTGTCTTATTCCTGACGTGCGTTTCGAGAAAGCCTTCATGCTAACAGGAATAGGGGCAAACGGGAAATCAACTTTTCTAAATCTCCTTGAAGCGTTCATCGGAAGTGATAATGTTTCACAAATCCCATTACAAGAACTGGATGAAAACCGATTCAAGCGAGCTGACTTATTTGGCAAATTAGTCAATCTGTTTGCCGACTTGGACTCAAGGGAACTTCAAACCAGCACATATTTTAAAACGGTTGTTAGCGGAGACGTCATTGACGCTGAACGGAAACATAAAGACGCCTTTTACTTCCGACCATTCGCTCGTTTGGTTTTCTCTGCCAATGAATTACCATGCTCCCCCGATAAAACCTACGCTTATTACCGTAGATGGTGTATCATGCCTTTTCCAAACTGCTTCTCAGGAAGTAAAGCGGATAAATCGCTATCAAACAAATTGACTGAACCTTCTGAACTATCGGGGTTGTTGAATCGGGCGTTGAGTGGACTAGATAGATTGTTTACTAACGAGGACTTCACAGATAACGCAACTGTTGAAGACGCGCTAAAAGATTATCGCAGACAAAACAACACGATAGGAGCATTTTTGGAGGAACGTTGTGTGTTAGAGCCACTCCTAAGCATTGAGAGAACTAAGATATTCGACATTTACGAGGGATGGTGTGAGGATGCAGGTTATGGAAGCGAAACCCGCAAGAATCTCTACGGAAAAATTAGGCGATTGCCACAGGTGACTGAGAGAAAAAGCAGCGGTATAATCTCTTTTGAGGGAATTGGAATCAAGCAAACGTAGGCCCCATATAGGAAAGGGTAGGAAAAGGGTAGGAAATAGGGTAGGAAATGTCCCATTTTTCCTATAACCACGCCATTGAGGGTAGAAAGGGCAGCAAATTTTATTTTTTAGGAGATTTTATTTTAATTTTAATTTATGTTTAATACAAGTTTTATAAAAAAGTTGGTTTTTCCTACCCTTTCTACCCTAACCCTTATGACCATTGAAAGGTAGTTGCCCTTTTTCTACCCTAAATCTACCCTAACCTATACTACCACTGGAGTTAAGCAAAATGGATTTACTACAAACGTTTAAAAATAAACGAGGAATCAAAGATATCACAAAGGGTCAGCGGGTTGTGAATATTCTAAGTGACACAACCGAACAGACCGAACCATCGGAGAGGGTAGTCACTGATGAAACATCTGAGGATGTCTCGTCGAAAGCCCTAGCTGTAGCGCCTGCTGTTCAAGAATCTGACCATCAAGAAAAGGAACTCGACGATCTTATTAGCAAGCTCAACGATGCTCGACGTCACAAAATTGAGAATGCAAGAAAAAAGCCCGTGCCGATGAAAGCATTATTACACTCATCAACATTGTGGTTATCCGATGACTTGGACGATTGGACAGCAGCAAATGATACAATTTACAGTTTTACTTCGCCTTTTGGACTAAAACAATTACAACATGGGTCACACACTCATCACACAAAATAAGGAAAGATAAAGGTGCAGCAAAATTTTGATTTTACAGAAAATGAACTTGATAATCTGAAGCGAAAGATAGATAAGCTCGACCCAGTTGCTCAAGCTGAAGTGATAGTAGGGTATCTTGGCGGAAACTATACTCAAAAGCAATTGGGGAGAAGGCTAGGTAAGTCAAGAGATTGGATAGCTAAGAGAGTTCAGTTCATCCGAGCTTTAGAGAAGCTATCAGAAGCGGAACAGAAAGAGGCTAAAAACTTAGTACAGGGTTCAAAAATCAGTATGGATGTAATTATTCTCATTGCCAACAATAAGCTGTCATTGCAACAACGGCGAAAGATTATAACTAAGCATCCTACGGTATCAGAGGCAAGGAGATTGATAGATGAGGCAAGGCAGAATGAATTTACACCGGCAAAGCTGAGAAAATTAGAAAGAGAGAAGTCTGAAGTATATGATGAGCTTGAGTTAATATTCAAAAAGGAAATTTCTTATATCTCCAACATTAAGATGGAATGTAGAGATTTTATATCAAAGAATCTTAACCAGAATATTAGTGATTTCATCAGCGAGAAATGGACGAATAATTATCACTTTGGATTGAAGCCCAACATTGGTGCTAATGCAATGAATGAGGAGATGATAAGGTGTCGTATCGCATGGCTTGAGAAACCAGAGAATGTAAGGATAAAGGAGATGCGTAAACTCATGGAAGTTTGCCACCATCTTTGTGATGAAGTGCTTAAGGGGGCGGAAGCTAAAGCGCGACAAGTCCCATTATTGAATGATAAAATCAAATCGCTTAGCGAAAAGATTAATTCACTTCTAATCCAATTAAAAACTTTTAAGGATAGTGGTAGCGAAAGAACTAGAGTTTTTCTCATTAACTTTGGCAATGGTATATCACCACTTGAATTGAATGTTTCTAATGATGAATTAAAGACTTTTTATAGAGCGTTATCAAGAGCATTTCATCCTGACAAAAATCCAGAGAAAAAAATCTTTTTCAATGAAATGATGCAATCAATCAATGTGTGGAAGGATGAAGTTGAAGGAAAATGAGAAACAAGCAGTAAATCGTAACACTTTAGACCCCGTCATTTCAAATGACAGGGATGATTGATATTTGGACGGAGTTTTCGGCACTTCAAAGTTCAGTATATTAATTAGCAAGGCGGAGTTGAGGTGTCTCTGTGGCAAAATTGCTCTCTAAGTAATTCGCATTTGGTTTAATTATGGCAAGGATTTGATGGGATTTTCTGAGTTCCTGAAAATAAGTATAAGCAGGAACTCATTTTTTCTGGGGCGACATTTTGAATAAATGCTTTTTTACTATTCGATAATCGAATACTTTTCTATAATTCTTACCCCCCATTTTCGCATGAATCCACTGATTACTTAGATTCTCCCATTCGGCACGATTTTTGCCTTTCCCTATAATACTTTAAGAATGGAAGGTGATGAATATGAAACCGTTATTCACAATAACTATCCTAATTTGTATAATGTTTATAGCAAGTATCGCATGGAGTGAAACCTTCTATGTCGATGATGATGCGGAACCAGGTGGCGATGGCAGTCAAGAACACCCCTATCAGTATATTCAAGATGGTATTAATGCTGCTGTCAGCGGTGACACTGTTCTTGTTGCTGACGGAATATACAAGGGAATTGGCAATAAGAATCTGAGTTTTAAGGGGAAGAATATCATCGTTACTTCAGAGAGTGGTCCAGAATCAACTGTGATTGATTGTGAGAATGAGGGTAGAGGATTCCATCTTAATGCTGGTGAGGATTCATCAGCGATTATCAGTGGCTTTACCATCCAAAATGGGATGGGGGCGGCAGGTGGTGCAATTCGCTGTGATAATTCCTCACCTACAATCACCCATAATATCATCAGAGCTACTGGTAGCAGTTATGCGATTTATTGTCTCCGTTCTTCTGCAATAATAACTAATAACATTATATCAGAAAACACGTCTGGAGGAATCGCCTGTGCCGGTTTCTCTTCATCACAGGCAGTAATTGCTAACAATATCATTACCCAAAATTCAACATATTTAGGTGGGGGGATTTTCTGCAATTCTACGGCTTCTCCACAAATAACCCATAATATTATTGCAGATAACTCAGCTGATAAAGGCGGAGGGATTTATTGTGACTATAGCGCATCTCCATTTATAGCTAACAATACTATCACAGGAAATTCAGCAAATGATGTTGGAGGTGGAATTTATTGTGACAGTGCCTCCGCAGTAGTAATCAATACTATTCTTTGGAACGATGCCCCAGATGAAATTTATCTCAATAGTTCTACAATCACTATAACTTACTCTGATGTTAAAGGTAGCTGGGGAGGTGAAGGCAATATCAATACTGACCCATTATTTGTTGCCCGGGAAAATGGTGATTATCATTTGCAAGCAGGCTCCCCTTGCATTGATGCTGGAGACCCTAACAGTTCTAAAGACCTAGATGGAACAATCGCGGATATGGGAGCGTTTTACTATGACCAAAGCGGTACTCCAGTTCCTACAATATTAGAGAAAGTGTCGGGTGACAATCAAATTGGTAATCCCGGAACAGTATTGCCTGAGTTACTGTTTTTACTGGTAAAAGACCAAAATACTAATCCTATGGCTGGAGTGCAGGTAGACTTTGCAGTAACTCAAGGTGATGGTAGCATTAATCCTACTTCAGCCTTTACTAATGCTAATGGGGAAGCATCCACTGAATTGACATTAGGACAGACTGCTAAACATAATGAAGTTACTGCCACAGTGGGAAGTTTGTCTGTGAAATTCAATGCTATAGGTCGAACACAGTTTATCTATGTCGATGATGATAATATAGAGGGCCCGTGGGATGGAACACCAGAGCATCCCTATCAATATATTCAAGATGGGATTGATGCTGCATTTGACTGGGACACTGTTATAGTAGCTGATGGAATATATACGGGTGATGGCAATAAAAATCTGGATTTTGCAGGAAAGGCTATTACGGTTGAGTCAGAGAATGGTGCAGAATTGACCATCATTGACTGCGAAGGTGACGGTAGAGGATTCTACTTTCACAGTGGGGAAGATTCATCAGCGATTGTTAGTGGATTCACCATCCAAAATGGTTATGTCACCGACCAAGGCGGGGGGATATACTGTGATAATAATTCCTCCCCTATGATTATGAACAATATTATTGAAGGAAATACAGGTCCAAGTCATGGTGGTGGGATTTATTGTTTTCAATCTTCCCCGGTAATAATAAACAATATCATTAAAAACAATTCAGCTAGACAATATGGTGGTGGAATTCATTGTCAGAAGGATTCTATGCCCCAGATAATTAATAATACTATTGTGTCTAATATGACGGACACTGGAATAGAGAGTAGCGGAGGGGGGATTTGTTCTTGGAGTTCTTCGCCTATGATAACTAATAATATTATCATAGGGAATACGGCTGATGCTGGTGGGGGGCTTTTTTGTGAGGGACAACTCCCACTGATAACTAATAATACTATTACTCGAAACGCAGCAAACTCTGGTGGTGGACTTTACCTTCATAGTGCCTCTGCAATAGTAGTCAACACTATTCTTTGGGATAACAGCCCAGATGATATTGATCTATATAATTCTACAATCACCATTACCTACTCCGATATTGCTGGTGGCTGGGAAGGTGAAGGTAACATAGACGCAGACCCATTATTTGTTGACCCAGATAATGGCGATTATCATTTGCAAGCAGGCTCCCCTTGCATTGACGCTGGAGACCCAAGTAGTCCTAAAGCCCCGGATGGTACAATAGCTGATATGGGGGCTTTCTACTACGACCAAAGCGGCACTCCAATTCCTACATCATTAGAGAAAGTTTCAGGTGATAATCAGAATGGATATGTCGGCAGTGTTCTCCCTAACCCATTGGTAGTTCGCGTGTTCGACCAGAACAGTGCCCCGCTGGAAGGTGTAACAGTGAATTTTGAAGCCAGCGAAGGGGCAACTGTCAATCCTACTCAGGCAACAACTGATGAGGATGGGCAAGCTCAAACAATTCTGACTTTGGGTACATTGTCTGGTGAATACAATGTCACTGCCAGTGTTGAAGGCTTAGACCCTGTGATATTCACAGCGACAGCAATAGAAAGCGAGAGACCCATCATTTTTAGCATTTATCCGAACTATGGATATATCATAGGTGGGACTGAAATCACCATCACAGGGACTATTTTTCAAGATGGTGCAACGGTTACTATTGGTGGAAAATCTGCTATTAATGTGACAAATCCAGTGGAAAGTTCAGCATCTCTTGTAAGCACACCTATTAATATTACTGATGAAGCGCCCGAGGATGTTCAATTGCTCATAACTTTAGACGAAGGTGTTGGTCCGACAACAGAAACAATAACATTCTCGACAAGTGGGATATCATTAGCTCAAGTTCAGGTAGAAATAACTTCGCTTGAAGTCTTGCGCATCATTATCCAAACTGCCATCAACAATACGTTTGGCACAGGTAAAATTACAATCAGCGTAAGTGGTTCTGATACTGCTGCTGTCGTTACATTCACAACAATAGCAGTTGGTGGAAATGTTCACTTGAGCATTGAGCAACTTGCGGGAAGTGATATTCTATTCTCTGAACCAATTACCAGCTCAAGTGGATTAGCAATTCATGCCACAACACCTGATGGTACTTTTGGCCCGAAGGATGTCATTGTGATCCATCCTGATGGTAATTCTGCTGTACTTCATAATGGGTTCGTCTACATTCATATTACAGGCGATGTAAGCGGTGATGGAACTGTTTCTGCTTACGATGCCGCCTTGATACTGCAATTTGTAATTGGTATCATCGACCAGTTCCCAGTTGACAATCCTATTTCCCAAGCTGCTCAAAAATTCCTTGTTGGTGAAATAACGATAGAGGAATTGGATAGGCTCTTGCAGAAGTTAGGCTATCCTTCAATATTCAAATTGTTGGTGGTTGAAAATCAACTCCTGCAAAACTTCCCAAACCCCTTCAATCCAGAAACATGGATTCCATTCAAATTAGCACAAGATGTTCCTGTCACTATCAGCATTTACAACACTAAGGGGTATCTCGTCCGTATTATCAATCTTGGTAATCAGAAGGCTGGTATCTATGTCACCAAAGACAAATCTGCCTACTGGAATGGTCGGGATAGTTTAGGTCAAGGGGTGGCTTCTGGTGTCTATTATTACACATTGCAAGCTGGAGATTTTAGAGCTACCAGGAAAATGGTTATCCTGAAGTAAGTGCATTGACCATATCCACTCCTCCGGAGATGATTTGGCAGAGTTGGAGAAAAGTGAGTGTTTTAACTTGGAGTACTTGGTCAGTCAATTCTTGGGCTTCATTAAGCGCCTCAATATTAGGTTTTTTTAGATTTTCTGCTAATTTAGGTGCCTGATTAAGAAACCTTTTAACTGTTTGTAGACACCTCTCTTACAGAGTATTTATTCTAAAGTATACACTCCCACGCACAAAACATCAAGGTTTTCAAGATTATCTGATTTATTGGACATGATTTTTATGCAAAGCTCAAAAAGAGTTTCATTTTTCAATACTATAATGTCAGGAGGCAGAAAATGAAGGGTTTGAAGGAATTTAAGTTTACATTTACCTTGATTCTTAGTCTCATAGCTTTATTAGTTTTCATTGGCTTTGTGGAAGCTCAAAAGAATAATCCATCAGTGCCAATGAAAATCGCTCACCAATATAGAAACGACTACGTTTTTGAGGCTGCACTTGAATGGTATGAAAAGGTTATCAAAAATTTTCCAAACACTCAAGCTGCAGCTGAAGCATGTCTTAACAGAATTGCGATATTTAATTCTCAAGTAGGAATTTATTCAACGCTCACAATGGATTTTGCTTATCTGGCTTTAGCACAGTTTGAGAAAAGTTCAAACTATACGAGTAGTAAATTAAAGTTAGAAGCACTATCTGAAGCTGCTAATTTAGAAAAGAAAAAAGATAGCTACATTGTAAAAGGAGCTCAAACTGGGGAAAAGCTAAGGGAGGAGTTTTATAGATTTGAGAGAGAGTATGCACATTTTATTGAAAAGCTTCCTATACCTTGGTTCCCTTTTTCGGAAGAAGAAATTACATTGGTTGTTAGAGATAACATTCCATTGGTTGTTAGTAGAGATAACGCTGAAAAGATTCTACTTCTGGGACAAGTGTCCAATCTTGAGTTTAAAAGCAGAATAAAAGGCTTAATGGCAATTCAATTTAAAATTTTCTGTTTCGTCTATATGGTTCTTGGCGGAGAATTCAATGCCCTTGCTGATAACGAATTTGCTGTAATTAAGCAATGGGGTTCGGGCAAATACGCCGGCAACATAAACCAGTCAGGTTTTTACTTTGGGCTTTGTATTGGGCTTTCAAACTCTTATCAGTTTAAAAGTGCGTTTTCAGCACTTGATAAGGTGCTTGCTTTAACTGTTAATACTCCTTACTCCAAGTTGCGTTATGAGGCTGAAAAGAAAAAAAAGAACCTTATAAACACTTGGGAAGAACATATAGTGTCCCTTCCTCCAGAAGCCCAAGAGTTTGTAGAAAAACTATCTCACAAGATGAAATAGATAAGTATGTCGAACCTTATACTGGTGATAGTGGTAAGTAGCCTAAAACTTGTGGAAGGATTCATTTGCTAAAATGCAACAACCAATCCCTACACAAATGTATAACTTATTATGTATAACTTACTACACTAATAATAGAAAAGCTGTCTATCAGTATCCTATAAGCTTCTGTAAGGGGATAGATAGGATTTATAGTCAGAAGGCAATAAAACACGTCCTAGAAGCAATTAGCAAGCAAATTTGTCGAGGTATAAAGCTGTTTCTCAACTATGAAAGAATCATCAATCAAACTTAGGTTTATTGAAAATCCTTACTTGGATGAATACCATTCAGGAGATGTGGATTTTTGGGAGTTCGGATCAGAATCAACTCCTGCATGTTGGTAAGTGGTGTCAGGTTCTGGATTGTAGACCCATTGGGCAAGCGAATAGTTGTAAGTGTTATCTCCGAAAAGGCAGCAAGCAACCGTTCACAGGTGGGCTGAGTTGTGGTACGCTTAGGATTGCCTGCATAGATGCTACCTAGTGTAGCCTTCTGCTCCGCGTAGTTCCGTAAGCCCAGCGAAGCGCCAGGCGTCGGTGACCGAAGGGAACAGAGTGCGACGTGCTAAAAACTCCATCATGACCATCACCCGCAGTGCCAGGGTGAGGAGCCGAACCAGACCGCAGGCATGGTCGTCTCGCTGCACATACAAAGGTGTTATACCCAGGTGACGTCCATGGAGACGAGCAAAATCCCGCTCTGCGATGTATTGCCCCCGGTAGGTCAGCACTGCCTTTGAGAGGGAGAGAGCTTCAAGTGGCGCATTGGTGGCATATAGCCTAAAACCAAGTCGGCGTTCAGCCTTTGCAATGGCATCGGTGTTTTTTGTTACCATTACCTGATAACGTACTGTGGTTTCGGTGCGCCCAAGACGTCCTCCATAACCTCGGATGTGCTTTTTTGTTTCCTGACGCTGAAAGGTGACATCCAGCAACTCCTTAACATTATAGCGTATTTTTATTTGGTCAATGGCTGCCATTAAGGCAGCTTCGTCGGTGTATTGTTTGCGACCGCGTCCTGGTGGTGGCGTTAAGGCTCTGAGGGCAGCCTCTGCTCGCTCCAAGCGTTTTTTGAGCCCTTTACGCTGGGCTTGTGCATAAGTGAACGACTTCACATACGCGGTGTTAGCGCTTTCGCTAACCTTCCGCCACAACACTCGCTCCGTCCAGATGATGGGCTGGCCGTTGAGTACAACGGCGCGTTCGATAGTGGTCTCAAAACCCTCGGCAATTGCACACGCTGGGTCAGGGGCCTGCTCAAGGTCGCTTGGTAAATCCTCCGGCAGATAGACCTTTGTGGTCTCAACCTGTCTTGAGCCAGGCGAATCATCCAGAGGTGTGGAGAGTCCGGTGTTTAGCTGGTCCAACAGGCTGTCGAGCAAGGCGGGTGTCTCACCCACCATGGCAAGAGGCATTAGGTACCAGTCACCACCAGCTTGAATCGTAGCCCTACTCTCAATGGCGCCCATCTTGGCATCACCCACATACAGTAGACCACGCTGCCCCAACGTCTGACGAATACGCTGGTACATCGGCACATACAGCAAGTCATCGGCTTGCTCACCGGAAACCACATCCACTGCGAGAGGGAGCCCCATTGGGTCTAAGGCACCCAACATCAACTTGAACTGGGTTTTATAATCACCCGCTTTGGTGCGCCCAACCTGAAACAGTGTGTGTTGTTCCCGGTCGTGATATACCTGACCCACTGTGGCATCCAGGCGTATCGGACCTGATTCCAGGTCATAAACGATAATGGTGTGTCGCGAAATATCCGATTCCACTTGGTGCCAAGTTGCATTTCTACTTAAGTAGCGGAGTGGAGACACACGGCGTAGCCGAAGGCTACGCCTGTGTGCTCCATCGCCCAGTCGGTCCTCGGTGAAGTCTGTTTCCCTAATTTCCTGACCAATCAATTTGGACAGGGCATCTCGGCGCGCATTGACCCAGTCACGCACATGATTCATGCGATGGTCACATTGGCTTAGAATGTAGGTGAGCCACACGGTTGTCACCCAGCCTACACTTAAACCTTGCCAGTTTTTATGCGGGGTGTAGGCACTATCAAGATGTTCAGGTACGCCCATTGAGACAAGCATATGTAGCAGTAGTGGGATATCATCGATACGCTCGCTTAAAACCTCGGGAGCTTGCATGTAGTTCGTGTCTCTTGAGACAATGAATGTACTTAAAGATGTAACCATATTTTAACCTCTCCTATTGGTGAGAAAATCAAGATTATCGTCGGTTAAAAGCACACTAGCAGTCAGAGACTGCCTAAACTGTATTGTATCATACTCGCCAAAGAGGAGCCAAGACAATTTCAGTTTTGACTCTGAAAATTAGCGAACCATAAGTTCCAACTATAAAAATTCGTCATTTTGGCGAAATTTTAACTTTACCTTGCTAAACTAATGGTATGCCATATCAATACAAAAAAGAACCCCTGAATGATGACGAAGTTAATAGACTAATCAATGCCTGTGAGAATTTCAGGGAGAAGTTTATTATTTGGACGTTGCTTGATACAGGGTTAAGGCTTTCCG
>SDBU01005208.1_pt1 | contig 15672 bp, 36 predicted proteins | sample 2277071 | NCBI WGS metagenome assembly SDBU01 (sample SAMN10397929, study PRJNA504765) | marine sediment metagenome | isolation source: marine sediment core GS08_GC12, 126 cmbsf | place: Arctic Ocean: Gakkel Ridge, Loki's castle | collected 2008
ATGAGGGACTCTTTGCGTACGAGGCCGGCCTGTCTTGTCACCGATTAGTGACCATCCTCTTTCAGGGTTTGCAAATGCTAGGCGATGAATCCTAGGGGTGGAAACAGTGGAGCCGCCGGGGGTCGAACCCGGGTCCGCGAATCTCTTGAAAGTAACGTCTACGAGTGTAGACCCCTGTTTGATAGTCATCGATGGCCGTCCCCAGGGGCAGGGATGCCGTCGATTACCCCCTTGTCATTATTCGCCCAGGTTTAAGAGGAATCTCCTGTAGCTATCCGCTGTAAATGATTCCCTTGGCCTACTGCGGAGCCTTGGCTTCAGGGAAGACTAGACCGCGAGGGCCAGGTCGTAGTTGCTGTTGTTTGCAGCTGTGTGTCTCACAGTTTTTAGCCGGTCCGTGAGCCCCGGCACTCGCAATTACAATCTCCTTCTCCACGTCGAAACCAAATCAGCCCCGTTCGTGAAACTCAAGGCTAATCCAACGAAGGTCGGCGTGTCAAGATGGCTCTCACTTTTCGCTGACAATGACCGACAGGGATAAGAGTCCGCGGACACGTGCGGTGTCGGGATGTATTTTGATCAGCAGTACATCGACGTGACCCGCGCGTAGATGTTTTGAGGCGCCCACAGAGCACGCTGAATACCCCTCCGTCGGAGAATGGCGTTCGCCGAGTGTCAGCGTTGCGCACAAGATGCAATCCTCGGGACTTACGACGCGCAGGCGCAGCTCGGAGAACCAGTCGATCGCCGAGCTGGGATTGTGGATGTACGTCGCCTCACCGTCCCCGTCTTCGCCGGTGCAGAGCAGCACTTCGTCGGAGTGCCAGTCGCTTGCGGATCTGTCGACCGTGATCTCCGGAGCGTTGTCCATCTTGATGGAGATGACGCGGACGCGTTCGAGGAGTTTGTCCTCGCGTGATTCTGTCACGGCTCCACGCTCTCCATGGTTTCGAATCCGTGGCGTTTCGCCGCTGCGAGATCGGCGTCCGCCACTTTGATCTTCCATCCGCATTCGCGGATTTTATCGATCAGATCTTCTATCGCATCACCAATCATATCCTCGTAATAGTCACCGGGATGACAAAACTCTTCAGCATTCGCGTAGCTACACGCACCAAGCGAGTTCCGGCCGGAGAATCCAGCCCAGTGAGCCTCAATGATAATGCAGCACCAGGCCCACTGATTACCGGCATCGAGTTGCGCCTGAATCTTTTCCTCGCATTCACGATCGACTTCATCATTGCCACTGGCAAAGACATTGCCCTGGATGGCAATCTCATCCGGTTCACAGCGAAGTGTGAAGACGAGTTCTGTAGGGATGAATTTTCGCATGTCAGTTACCTTTTGCATGTGCTCAGTCATGCCGAATCGGACTCCCCTCAGGCCCGGCCCTCGGCCGGGCAACAAGGCTGAAAATACTTCGCCAGCTGGACGGCCGCATTCCGTGGCGCTCGAGGACCAGCACCAGGCGAAGCATGGATCTCATACCCAGACCAGGCCGTCTGAATAGCTCGTTGCCGGGAGTGTTGGCGAGGTCGCCCACCGTGACGATGTCGGTTACGAGTTTCCGTGTGTGCAGGTTGAGTTCGTGGCAATCACGTAGAAGCCCCTCCGGCGGAGGGGGCGGGACGGCTGGGCGAGCATCAATGAGTTTGGCCGTGTCCATGAGGAGTTCGGCGACGCACTCGGCCAGATGCTTTGCCTCAAGCTCGCTACTCTCGCGACCCGAGGCCTCGACCCTGGTGAGGTCGCTGGCTTTCGCTCCCTCTACCGTGCCTACCACTTGCCACTCCCAGCACGAGGGCGCGCCCTTTCCCCCTTTGCCGACCCCGTCGTACCGAAGTACGAGGACGGCCGCAACGAAACGATGCCCGTCCGATAGCTCACCGATGATGCAGTGCTCATAGAAAATCGCCTTGCCGAAGGTGGTTCCTGCCCAGTAGGTTGCGGGTCCCGCAACCTTTTCCCAGGTGTGACGCAACGGCCGTGGCTCGCCGCGGTACATGGGTGGTCCTTGACCTGATCGAGGAGCCCCCTCAAGCGAAAGCGTCACGCTTCGCTTCCGTCACGAGCTTGTCCCATCGTCCTGCATCTTGGAGTTCACGAATCATTGTCGAGATCGGAATCATGGGGAATTGCACGTCCGACCAGCCGTCGTCCTCGGCCAGAAAACGTGTGAGCTGCTCTTGGTCGCAGTCCTGTTCAGGGATCACAACTGAGGTATCCGAAGCAAGAGAATCCCTGTTCCAGGTCATGGAATCCGTAAAAAGGATAATGAACGTTGTGGCTTCTTTTGATTGCGTCATGATTGAGTTCTGATCCCTATCTCATGTTTCCCCACTGCCCACGATGCGGAGAGATTTCTCTTTAGCCTTGGGCAAAGGCTCACGGCGTTTGGGTGGCGGATTCTCGGCGTCCAAACGGACTCGGGAATCATCGGGCGCGACTTCGAACAGTTTACCGTTGCCAAGTTCGAGTAACAATATGGCCTGCGAGAATCGGCGCTTCTTAGTCTCCGAATAACCATTGGCATACGTCGGAGTTCCGGTCCATTCGCTGCTCGATTCCTTGATGTAGACCGATCGGATGACGAAGGTCCACGCGGAGTCATTGCCCTCTGTGTTTTTGCCCTTCAGAGTCCCTGTTCGACCGACCAGGGTTTTCGCGATCTCCGGCGGAGATTCACTCATCTCGCTGCAGATCCTTGTTCGCAAGCTCGACCGCCCTATGGAGCGCCTCATTTGAATTCTTTGCCGACCCCGTTATCGTTCCCTGGGAAGTCTGAACGAGAAAATTCGATCCATCGGTAGTATGCACGACCGTAATGACTACAATGATTTCACGCCGATGTTTCATCGCATTTCACCGGACGGATTCGAGCTGCAGTCATGCGCGATCACGGATGCGGGGAGGAGCTTCCCCTTGCAATTTGCCTGAGCACATCGATAGTGACAGGCGCCCTCGTGACCGTATTTTAGACAGCACCGCGGACCAATGTTGTTTCGATACCAGAAGAGATGGCAGCGTTTTTCTGCAGATGCAATCACAGCGTCCTTTGCTCGAGGAGTTGGCATTTGCGATCCCATTCGTCCCGAACTTGTTCAATGGTCCAAGTATGGCTTTGTGCCACGATGGCCTCTTTGATTTTGTCACAACGAAGTTTGACGTGCTCATCGTAGGAGAAGGTTTTGTCTCCCCATTCCGGGAGGCCCTCGAACTCTGCGAGCACGTAGCAGGATCCAGGTACCCAATCGTAGATGAGCTTCGCCCAGGTAAAATCGTCGAATTCAATATTGAAGTGTTGCGAGAGTACGCGCTGAATGGCTGAGACTCTAATTTCTCGGGCGGGAGCTTGAAAGCTCCGCGGGTCAGTGCAGGGTGGATGCCCTGGAAAGTAAGCCATGTTCACCGACAATCCCCAGCCTGGAGAGGCGCACCGGGAGTCATCAATCTCGATGAAATGGGACATTTCGTGGAGAAGATTTTCGGTTTCGCTCTCATATCCAGCACGCATTCCGAGGACCATCCGATGATCGACGATCTGGTTGCCTTGAATTTCAGAGTCGAAGGTCAGCTTCGCACTCTGAAACCATGGCTCGATCTTGGAATGCATTTACGACTTTCCTTAGGTCGGATCGTGTGGAATTGTCATAACAGCTCCAACTTGAACGATCTCATAATCATTGAACTCGGCCAGATCGCTGTTCGCGGTAAAAACTCGGCCAGGCTCGAAGCCTCGAAACGGAATGGGATGTTTGAGGAGTCTTCGATTCAAGAATTCGTCAAGCTTCTTTCTCGTAGAGAAAGTGGCAACTAGCTCCTTCTCCTCACCAACCCCAAAACCCGAGTCGATGCTTTCCTGGTAGATGCTACGCATGATTCCGTAAAGCTCGAACACGCCCACGTCTTCACGCCTCGTTGCCATGAGATTCCCCTGCCTTCACCGGGCAAGAAAATGAGTCATCATTGTCATGCTCCAGCGTGCACCGGTCACACATCATTGAACCGCAGTGATCGCATTCAGTTTGATGGTTCCGGGACCCCTTCCCGCAGTGCTCGCAGCTCCATTCATCTCGTAGTCTAGTCATGCCCTGATTGCTCCACAAAAAGTTGTTCTGCGTCAGAGATTGCATTTTTCACATCCCCCCGCATTGGTCCCCAGCACGATTTATCGCTCGCCATCGCCTGCCACTCTATATTGGAGCGCCACACTATGAAGCCGTCCGGAGCAAGCTGTGTTGCATTGACATCCACAAACATTAGATCATCGCCTTGATTCTTCACCCATTGCATGGGGCGAGATAGGGATGCACGGTAGGAACGGTTCCCAGCCGCCGTACTCGGGCCGGTAGGCATTCCGGACCTTAGCCTGGTACATGAGAAGTTCGAGCGCAGTGGCGCCATCCCAGAGGTCGGTTGTGCCGATCCCGAGGCAGGTGCCTTGCCTCATCAGTCCGAGGCATCGTCGTCCCATTGGTCGGGTCCAGTCTTGTGAGTGTTTTTGAATGCGACACCCCACACCCAGATCTCGGCGTCCATGACGCCGCAGCGAATCCAGACGGTACCGTCGAACAGAATCTCGTCGGGTGGCAGCATTGTCACTTCTTGAGGTGTCATCGGTTAGGAATCCTTTTCGAGTAGTCTATTTCGCGCATGGTTACTGGCGCGTCTGTGCGCGTCGGAGCAAAACATTTCGTCCTGGCGATTACACACTCGCAGGATTCCGCCCCCTAGTTCCGTACCGCACCATGAGCACTCGTCCGACTCAGCGCTCTCCCGAGCGCCAAAGGCTGGATGATTTGTCATGTCACTCACCATCAGTCCAGAGCTTTCCCATTCACGAAATCTTCTCTAGAGATTTCCTTGGTCTCCGCCCCATCCATCCCCACCTTGGTTACGAGGATGCCTGAGGAGCCTGAGGCTTTCATCTCGTCCGCCTGTCGTCCGCCCTCTCGGAGGCCGCGCTCCATCGCCGCGGACACGCTGGGGCCATCTGTGGCTCCGCGCTCGAGCGCGCGTTTGGCGAGGATGAGGCCGTCGCCGTCGTCGTGCTCGGCTTCTTCTTTGTGAAGCCAGACGGAGAAGCGAATGTCGAATTGACCTTTGTCGTCGAGATTGAATAGCCATCGCGAAAAACCTGCCTTGGTGAGCAGTTCGCCGATGCGCTGGGGACTTGCGTCTTGGCCCTGATGGAATCCATGCTCGAAATCATCTTCGAGGAGGACATACCCGTTATCGTCGGGATCAAAGAGTTGGTTGATGGTCCCGCTGTTTCCTTCGATGGATTCGAGGTATTGTTCGGGATCAGCACACTCCTGGCAGACGATGCTGCACTCATCTTCGACAATGTAGCTGGGCCTCCAGCCGTAGCTATCTGGTTCGGAACGGACGAGGCCGCAGCATTCTTCGCACTCGGTCCATTCGTCGGACCACTCGAGTTCGACACCGAGTTTTTCGAAGATGTCTCCGAGTCGCTTGGGTGACGTGTCGACATCGACAGATCGATTGGATTCTTCGTCCCACTCTGTGACCGTGTTCCAGTTTCCGCAAACGATCAGCCCTGAGGCGGGGTCGGAGTAACCAGGCTCTTTGTACCCAAAAGAATGGACCGACATCGATTGGATTTGTGACTTGCCCTGTTGCGTCGTGGCTGAATGAAAAGCAGCGGAGATTGCCCATTGCACGCGTTGTAGATTTTCTTGCTTGTCTTCAGGAGTCATCGTCTTTGTCCTTGGGATTCTTTTCGTCGTGCCACGCAAGCGTGGTCTTGCCTCGATCCGTGATCTGTAGCCCGCGCTCCCCAACCTGGGGAGGCCTGATGAGCTTTGCCCCGAAAAGCGATGTGATCGTGACCTCTCGATGTCTGCTCCCATAAATCAGAGCATCCGTCGCCCAGTTGATTCGCGATCGCAAAGGTGTCTCCGCCGTCTCGCGCAACGCGGCAAGCTGCGTCTCGCTGAGTCGTTTCATGGGCTTATTGTTTGACTGGTCGTCGGACATTGGATCAGCCCCAGAGATCGCCAGACGCGTAGGTGATCTGGTCACCCTGAAGGATAAAGACGTCATCATTCTTATCGTCTGCGTCACGATCCTTTTCGGGGATGCGTTCGCGTACGCTCACCACATCCTCGATATCGCACTTGAAGGGATAATTCGGCTGCACGCCGAGAAATACCTGCGCGGCCATGTCGTATTGTTTCAATGTTTCGATTAGCTCAGCTACAGTCATCGTCTCATTCCCCTGCCCATCTCGGCGAAACGGTATAGTCGTCAATTGTCGTCCAGCGATCAGCGGACGGGAAGCCCCGGAATATCGGGTCGGTATCGAAGCGTCATTTTTCCGTAACGAGATACCTTGGCCGTTTGAAACTCATGCTCACCGGTCTTTTGGAGGACGCCTCGTTTGACGAGTTCCTCGCAGGAAGCCTCAGTCATCGTTGGGATGTGTTTTTGTTTCTCGCGTTTCACTGAGGGCTTCGATCCACTCCCAGACATCCGGCATGCTCTCGTGGGAGGCTCCGCGCTCCGCTTCGGACATCAGGTGTCCGCCTTCGGCGAGTCCCATCCCCACGAAGATGCCGTAAGACAAGACAGCTTGCAAGCCGGAGCGCCCCTGGGCCTCGGGGTCTTCAGAAGGATGGGAGATCACGGCGGTTCCGTAGAGGGTCGCGCTGCGATCGGTGACGCTGCGTGGCATGGCGTGTACCAGAGTCTCCCATCCCGGGAGTCCGGCCGCCTTGCGGGCTTGAGCGTCGACCAGGCCATCAGCGATTCGCGCAGCGTCCTCCTCGGGAGCGCCGCGGGAGAGGCAGATACGGTAGTAGTCGTCGCGACTGGGAAGTTTGTGGCTCATGGTTTACTCCTGCGTGTAGGGGCGCTCTTCTTCGCCCATAATCCAACGAAGCGCGGCGGAGACTCCCTCGGCGTAGGTCATACCGCGGAACCTATTGATCCCATCGGCGATGTCCGAACCGGCTTCGTTTTCTTCGTGCTCGATTTCCTTTTGACTGGGCGTGCTCATAGTTCCTTGGCTAGGAATTCAAGTTGTCGAATCTGCCTTTGCAGGCTCCGTTTGATTTTTGTTGAACTTTTCCATGTGCCAACCCACTCCTTGTCCATTAGAATGCGGTCCAATCGTGGGACAGCTTTTAATATGAGAGGCACCACATCATGCTCATCGAGTATTTTGGCTTTGTAGCCCAGTACAATGAGTTCGGCGGCGGCTCTGTTTTTATTGGGATCACGCTTGTTGAGGCCTTTGGTGATATCTCCGATGAGAGCTTTCCTCGCCTTAAGGTCGTCAGTCCAGTCCAAGGCGGTGTCGTTGTCGAATGGTCCTTCTCCCCATGCACCCATGATTAGTTCTCCTGTAGCTCCTGGTTTCTGTGGGCGATGTAGTTCATCAGCTCTTCGTCGACCGGCTCTCCATCCCTGTCGACGTAAAAACCGACAATGGGCCTGCGCTCTCGTATTTCAGGAATTGGCTCACTACCAGTGACCGCCCGAAATCTGTAATCCGACTTCTTGAGCTTCGCGTTTGCCATCCACAGGATGACCCCCGGCTGACAAGGCGCTTGCTCGAGCAGCACGCTTTGGGCAATAAACTCGGCGCTGTCTATAGTGATAGAGAGTTCACCGTCAACACTGGAAATTTTGATTCGTTTTGAGATTTCATCCATCACTCATTTCCTCCTCGAGGTCCGGCGCACGCCGACTTCGCTTGTGCCCTTCCCACAAAGTGCGACCCGCACCAAATCCGAGACTGGCCAGCAAGACCTCATCGACCGTTAGCTCGAGCCCCCAGTATTTGTTGGCGAAGTACACAATGACCACGACGACAATCCCCAGGGGATCCATCATCTTGTCGGCTCGCGCGAGAAGTCCTTTGGGGTCCATGCGCAAATTATAGCGCATTACAGCGAAGAGCGGAGGCGAACGCGGCCGGATTCGGGCCGATGTTCATTTCCGTCCATAGCGCTTTGCTCGTTGCTCGGGCGTCAATCGGAACGGTTCCCAAAGATAGACGTCGAGAGCCAAGGTCGTCAGCAGCATGACCAAAACGAACGGAGAGGGTGCGAGAATCATCAGGATGATCTCGGCAATTGTCACTGTCGCTGGCAGAACGATCAGGAGGAATATGGCGACCAATCTAGGCATTGTCATGATGCGGTTCTCCTATCACAATCGCCCCATCGGCATCCAGTATTCGATTTGCTTGGCTGCACGGGTGATTGCGGTGTAGCGCCATCGAGCGGGATCCCAAGCGCGGGCGATCTGTTCGATGACTGCAACTTTATCGAATTCCGACCCCTGACTTTTATGACATGTAAGACAGTATCCAAAATCGAAGAGCCCAATCCCTTTGTTGATGAATTCGAGTCGCTTTTCTTCTTCGAACTGGTCGGGGTGGATTGTGATGTCCAGGTATTCATTGCCTGCGTCGTCGAGGAAGTCGTAGCGCGGATATTCGTAGCTTGGACGCTTCCCGATGACCGTGACCAGGAGGCCATTGAAAATGCCGAGGTCCGAATCGTTTTGAAGACAAATCAGCCGCTCTCCGAGTTCGGGGAGGCGATCGGCGAACCCTCGAAATCCGCGGATGGCCGAGTTGATGGCCTTCCGGGTCTTGTTGTAGCCGCAAAGGACCACGTCGAACCTGTCGAGCACACGGGGGATAAGCTTGGTGATGCCGCAGACGCGGGCATCTTCGAAGTGATCGCCGTCCCAGTTTGCGGGATGCGAGCCCACACGAACGTGGTGAGCAAGCTGGATGATGCCCGAATGTTCGGCCTGGCGGTGAATGTTTTCGAGTCGAATGTCCGGCTCTCGCATAATTCGGGGATCAGCCCCGATGGGCTCGAGCTGTCCGTGGTCTCCGACGTAGAGGATTTTTTGCGTCAGACTTTCAATGTCGTCGACCATGGACTGGTTGAGCATCGAAGCCTCGTCGACGATCACCAAATCCGCATCGATGATGGGGACTCGCATCCACTTGGTCTTAATCGATGATCCCTTGCATTCAGGGCATCGAACTTTTTTGTCGAAACCCTTGACGATCTGGACCGTTTTTTCGCAGCGAATACAGAAAGTGCTCGGCACGTACACGAGCTTGTGCAGCGTGCATGCATCGACACCCTTATGTCGAAGCACCGAAGCCGCCTTGCCAGTTGGCGCGCATACTCGGATCGAGTGGCCCTTGAGTCGACGAAGGAGTTCGCCCACGATGGTCGTCTTCCCCGTCCCCGCAAAACCAGCGAGCGATTTACGCTTTTTTGTGGTCGACGAAAACCAGTGCAGAATCTCATCCACCGCAGCCTGCTGATCAGGGCTCAGCGAAATCGAGGCTGGCTTTGTCTCAGTGTCGAAGCCGTTGACTGGCGGAGGTGGATATTCTCCGACTCCCTCTTCTTCGCGTAGGGTTCCCATTCCGTTGCACTTGGGGCACATGGGCCTTGGGGAGATGTATCCCACACCAGGAAGCATCTTCGCAATAGACGGGAGAGGCGGAAGCTCATCGAAGACGGGGGATAGCTCGAGGATTTGTCGGCTCCCCTTACACAGAGGGCATGCTGGTGGAAAGCTGCCCATGGCTCACTCACGCGGCTGTTCCTCGACCGGCTCAGCCAGTGCTAATTTGCCGATTTCCTCAAACTGATCGTAAGTGAGGGAGTACCGATTCTCCCACGCAAACTTCTTGTATCGCTCACCGATGAGCCTGAAGTTCCCGCGAACTTTGACAAATTTTCCTCGGTTGACCATGAAACGAATCCCCAAACGATCACCTTGACGGAGCTGCGAAGCGCCGCAACAACGATGGCCAAAGCCGCCAAGATAAGATTCGAGTTTATTCGATCTTCCTCCCAGCAGGCCCACCATAACCTCGCCGTGATATCGTTTGTAGCAGCGAGTCGTTTTACCACAAGAGGTGTGTGGTCTGCCCTTATATCTGTATCGACGGGTATCGGATCGTCCGGAAAAAAAGTAGATCCGCACAAAGAATCGCCAATAGAGCTGTTCGGACATCTCATGCAATCGCAGCTCGCGTGCTTCGGAGATTTCCATACCGCTCAGTCCTCGACGTCGTAACCGAGATGCTCCCCCATTTTCTTGAAGAGCGTAATCGCCATCTTTCGAGAAATTATTTTGCCCAGGCCTATTTTCAATCGCCCACCTGGAAGGCGATAAATTGGAATCGCATCGGGATGATCCGGGGTGGTGCCCGTGGTGGTGCCCGGGGTGGTGCTAATGTGACCGATGATGGCATTGTCGTCCAGAACTGTAAAGAATCCATCAACATATTGATTCTCGTAGATAAATTCATCTGCCTTGTTTTTCGAAATGGCAAGGAGGCACCTCCAAGCATCCGGCTCACCCTGATGATGAGCGTCCACGAGACATATAAAATTCCTGCGCCCGAATTGGTTCTTTTTCTTCAAGCTCGTAACCCTAATGAGCATTCCGGGCTTGAGATTTTGAACCGTTATCTTTCGCTCTTCGGTCATTGTTCAGTCCTCGATGTTCGTGGCGACGCCGTAGATGGCACTGCGGCTGACCCAGCCGTTGATCCCGCCTCGATTGTTGCCGATTTGGTACCGCGTCTTTTCGCCGTGTCCTTTGATGGCTTTGACGATGTGCACGTACACGTTGCCTTTGCAACGGACTAAAACTGCATCGAGCCGGCTGGGCTCGCGGTGGGGATCAATCGTGACGAGCTGGCCGCTTTCAATTCGCCCCCTCATCGAGCCGCCGTGGGGCCGACACTGGCTGATCTTTCCCTCTTGGAGTTCAGCGATGGTGCGGTCAGCCCAGCTCATGAGGTACCGTGTTCGAGGAAATTGAAAAGCTGATTAATTTCTCGCATCACGCGGGCATCGCCCCCTCGGTCGGGATGGCAGTGAAAGAGTACGCGCCTCCTGAGCGATCGAAAATCGAGGTCTTGGACATCGCACAAGTCGAGTGTGGGTTCGGCTAGATGCTCCTGCAGTCTCTCGATTTCCTCGTGCGCTTCTAAGAGTCTGCGCTTCATGCGAGCGCACTCGCGCTTGATTCTTAGAATCGCCTCATGGAGCGAGGGTGGCGCATCGCCGACCGGTATGGACAGTGTGTTCATCGTCTCTTGTTGAACTAGATTAGCTCGGCGAGCACCATGAGCATGAGGAGCTTTTTTGTATCTGTACGGCGATCAGGCCGGGAATGTACGAGTCGCGCCTCGGTGCGACGTCTCGGGCGCGTGTACGACTCACGCCGCCCCACACGAGGTTGCTTCGTCGCAACATCGTACATGTCCATGAGCTGGTCGATTTCCGCCGTTATTCGACGAGCCTCGGCCTGCCAATAGCCACCATCCCTGATTTCAGCCTCCTCGTCGTCGAAGCGGTTTTCTTCTTGTGGCCCTGAGTTGCGCGAGCGTAACAGGTCCACGAGATGCATGAAATCGTCCGCGAGCGGACGTCTCGACTCCGGATACTCATCGGAATATTGATTCGGCATCATTGGCTCTTCTCCAGTTCTGCTGCGACCGCGCGACCGAGGTCGGATGGATCCCAGATATAGTCAGGTCGACCGGATCCATATCCAATGCGCTGCCTTTTTCCGAGACCGCGGGCTTCGAGTGCTTTCATCGTCGCCACCGTATTGCTCGTACAATCGCTGTAGCGCAGTCTCCCTCGGATACCGAAACGACGCTGCGCGGGGGTGAGGGTTGCAGCAATCTCCGCGGGAGATTTTGTCGTTCCTGTCATGGTCTCAGACCCGATCTCAGCCGCGACTGCGCGACCGAAGTCGGTCAATTGCTGCGACAGGGAAGGAAGCGGCTCAACGATTCCCTTGCCACGAAGCGCGGTCAACGTGGGGCGTCGCGCGTAGACCGGCTCTCCACGGTCGACTGCGCGAGAGACAGCTTCACGCTGCGTCGGGCTGAGGCTTGCCGCAATTTCCGCGGAAGTTTTTTTCGTCGTCAAGGCGCGAAGCGCTTTCGTGAGCATGGAAATTAGGCCCTTGGCCTGAGACGCACTCATGTCGGCACTCGCCGTGCACGCCTCACCATCGACTGGATGCTCTCCAGTGAGGCTAAAAAGAATACAGGTAGGCCCGTATTCATAGATCACAGCGCTGGCAACGTCGCTTTCGCCGACATTGAGTTCTTGAGAAAACACAAGTGGAGTGACAGATTGTCGATCGACAACCTCCTCGGGAGCTTTCTTTGTATCCTCAGTCTTCGTCATCCCACTGTCCCTGGAAGGTCGGTGTTCGGTCCAAAAATCCCATCTCGAGCAGAGCGCCGCACAAAACCTCCGGAGTGAGGGAGGTCTTTGTATGATCGGATGTACCGTACTCAAAGAGGAGTTCAAATAGCTCGGGTACTTTCTTGAACAAAATCCACGCGTCGTCGAAAATTGCCAGCCTGGCACATGCCATGCCGCCCAGCAGGTGCCACTTGACGAAGAATTCGCAGTCGAATTCGCGGACGATAATTTCGACCTCGTCGATTAGGTTATCGGGAGACTTCAAGGCGGTCTCGGCGTAAAACGCACGACTGATATGCACGAATCGATTTCGATTTGATACGGATGCGCCGGGGTCACCGAGGATTTTGTGCGCACCTTCATTGGCACCCCTCTGGTCCGGAATCCACCCCTCACCATTATCCGACTGGTAGACGTCTTGTACATCCACCGCAGCCCGATCTTGAGCCTCCACCGTCACAACTTTCGTCTCAAGAAGGAGACGCCCAAGCCGCACTCTGAATTTCTTGTTTGGCATTCTCAAAGCCTTTCAAAGGACCATTTTGAGGGATCGAACGGGATGTCCCGGGCGTCAACTTCGCCCTCCACATCCATCGCCAGGTGAAGGGTCATCGTTTCCAGATCGAAATATCGTCTCGCCCTCACGAGCTGCAAATCATCCCCGTAGCAAAATATGCCGTGATCCAGGCCAGGCAAGAAGCCATCGATCGTCCGGCGATAGGCTAAAATCGTGCCATCGGTGAACATGACGTTGATTTGAATTCGGGTTTTCATCGTCCCAACTTTTCCTGAACCTTCGCCAGCTTCTTCCGGAGACGCTCCAATTCAGTTTCGTCGTGTTCGCGCTCGAGACGCGCACTCTCTATTTTTTGCCATGCTTTGATTTCGTCTCTGAGCTGGTCAACGTCGACATCTTCTTGGTATCGCACGATGTGTGCAGAGGCGACGTAGATATGCCTCGAATCCAGAAATAGTGATCCCGCCGGGCCAAGCTCCTTGAGCGCGTGACCGTCTGGATCGAGTAAAGTCCGCATTATCTTTTCGTCGTGCCAGGAATCTAATTGGCCCTTCCAGCGATGAGGATCACCCCGAAGGCGGCGCTTGGCTTCTTCTCGGGCCTCTTTAATGGTTTCGGCCAGCATGTCGATGGATATCGATTCCCCGCGCGATGGAGAGTCCTGCGTTTTCACGATCAGCTGAAATTTAGGCATCGTTGATCTCCTTCAAAGTTCGAAACGCCACCTCACTTCGGACCTTATCCATCGCCACCGCGAGCTGGTCGGCTTGGTCCTCCGTAAATTCACGGAGGAGATGTTCGAAGCCGTTGTCGAGCAGCGCTCGCTGCAAAAAGGAGTGGACGACTGGAATAGTCTCGGTCGCATCGGCGTGACGGATTCCCCACCAGCGAAGGAGTGGCTCGGGCTTGAATCTACCGACCATCCTCCAAACATTCCCGTTGCCACCACTTAGCGAAATGGGCACACCTGGCCTGCATCGAGAGAGAACTTTGGAGAGACTCCTGAATTGCTCTGCCCGGTCGATCGGGTCGGGTGGTTTATATTTCGAAAACGATGCCTCATAAATCGGCTTTGGCATGGTTGAGCGGATGCGAATCTTTCGATATTCTGGCGGGCAGAGTTCTCGCATGCAGTCGAGGACTTCATCGATCAGCGGCTCGAGTTCCCAGGGCCGTATTGCAAGCTCAGCCATCAGGATCGAAATCGAAAGTCGTCTTCGCCCCTTGCCAAAACTTTATGGGCTTGCTGAGCTTCGCCGCTTCCATCATGAATTTTGTTTCAGCATCCGACAGGTCCGATATATCGGGTGCGGATTGAGTACCCGAGCGGATCTCAGCGCCCGCGCGCAAACTGTCGCACACATCGTCGGATCCAATAATACGATGCGCAACATCGGGCCCGAACGTGCGAAAAAGAAAACCGAGCGTCGCAAATCCCGTTATACGTTCCAGCTCCTTCTGAAGCCGACTATAATGCCTTGTCGCCTCATCAACGAGGATTTTAATTCCACCAAACACCACCACCCGATGGTTGTTCTCGAGTCCGTGGACTTTGATTTCGAGTTCTTGCGCAAGAATGCGAGCGACATCGCCATCCCAATCCATCTTGATGTCCATCGTCTTTTCGACGGAATCGAACGCATCATCCTCGAGCTTGATGGGCGAGTCCTCCTTGGATCGAAGAAACATCGCATGAGCATTGTCACCCTCCGGCGTTCCCTTTTGGTTTTCTGCGATGCGATGAAGCTTCGCTAACCGATTGAGTAGTTTGAGGAATTCCATGAAAGTAGACGTCACTTACAGGTTGTCGAACGCCCGACCATCCTCATCCAAGATCTCGGTGTTCACCTTGTAATCGAAATCTTCAACTACCATGTCGAGATCGCCGATCAGTAACCCTCGTTTTGAGGCGAAACGAACGAGATCCTCCAGTAAATCTTTGCAGGTAGCTTGATCTGCCTCGTCGCCTTCGTAGACCACGTTGAGAGTCAGGGTTGCCTTAGTTTTCATTATTTTCGCCGTCGGTGTCCTTGTGAATCTCGCAGACCTCGCTCATGGCGTCGTGGTGGCTGCTCACGATGCCATCAGTCGTCCGTTTCTGCTTTATTTTTCCAGGCTTCAGAAGGATCAACCCCATTTCGCATGTCGCGCATCAGCTTGTCGAATTGGGCTTGAGCCTGCTTTTCGATATCGCCACTGCGTAGGATTTTGAGCTTCTCGGCCCAGCATTCCGCACAAAAGTGCGTGTCTGTGGCGACCTCGCCGAGGGTGATTCCTTCACGCGGCGGCTTCTTTTTGCAGTTACTGCAAATGAGGATTTTTTCTTCGGTCACTGTCCATCACTCTTCGCCAGTCGATCGGCGGCCGCCATCACCTCATCTTCAGTCATTGCGATAAGCAAGGCGTCGCATTTGCGGGTGTGTTCATTGCCGCCTCGCGCTCGCGCTTTCACCGACCACGCCAACCCTGTGGTTTCTTCGAGATCGTCCCCTGTGAACTTGAGCCCCGTCGATATTTCGAGGCAACGATAGCGCACTGAGGTCTGCGCGTCCAAAAGGTCCTGACCTCCAATTTCGTCGATGAGCTGATCGACCCAGTCCAGATCAGGAAAAATAATCGGCTCAGGAATCTGATCTTGCTCGTCTAAAGCGCTCTCTTGTTCCTGCACTGAGGGAGTCGGAGGCAAAACGGGTTCGGATGTGCATCCGCACACCGCCAGGCAGAGGATGAGAAAACGTTTCATGACTGTACTCTTTCGCTGATCCAAAAAACAATCTTCAGGTGGGTCGAAGAATCCACAAGCACATCCATAATGCATTAGAATTTGGCGAACTCTGCTCAAATGATCCGGTATGCACGCAGCATCAACCTGATTACCAACACGAAAGACGGTTCTTGCATGGTGCTGCC
>SDBU01005209.1_pt1 | contig 15672 bp, 7 predicted proteins | sample 2277071 | NCBI WGS metagenome assembly SDBU01 (sample SAMN10397929, study PRJNA504765) | marine sediment metagenome | isolation source: marine sediment core GS08_GC12, 126 cmbsf | place: Arctic Ocean: Gakkel Ridge, Loki's castle | collected 2008
GCAGCACGCCGCGGCGGCCGTCGAATTCCTCGAGGTATTGCGCATTGCGGATCTTTCCGTCGTTGCCGTAACCGCTGTGATCTTTCGCCGTCTCAGCGACATCCTCGTCGAAGGTATAGTGAAGGACAAGCGCGCGATCCATGGGCGACCCCTCACAACGGGCTCCATAAGCGAGCATCCCGCACAGAGCGACCACAGACAGTAGAAGCGTCCAAAGCCTCACACGTATGCCAGACAACATATCCGCCTCCTTCTATTTGCCACCGGTCGGACGGAGCCATATGTAGATCCATTCCTCGGAGCCGAGGGGCACAGAGAGCTTGCCGCCGGACGTCATGGCCATCGGCTCGTCAGTCAGAGTGTTGAACACGTGAAGCTTACGATCCCGCAAGTTGAGCTTGTCCAGGTTGAACTGCACGGTTACGGTCTGTTCGTCGCGTCGCAAATTCGAGACGAAGGCCAGGACGCCGTTCCTGGGATGTTTGAACAACAATGCACGGCACTTTTCCGGCGACACGCGTACGTAGTCCTGGTTGTTCCAGTAGAACAGCTTCTCCGCCTCTTTTGCGCCGAATTGATCCCGCACCCTCCAGAGCTTATAAATAATGGCCTCGCAGTAGTCCGTTCCCGTGCTGGGCCGAACCGGCACGTCGTGCAGCAACGAAGTCGCCGCCACCTTCATGTCGGCATCCTTCATGGTGGCGCCGAGCCGATACGACAGCGTCTCGGCCCCCACACCGATCTGGTGGCCCATGAACTCCGTGCGGAACATGTCCAGTGGCAGTTCCGCTGCGATGTATCCGTCTTTCGCTCCCGTGTGCCTCAGATGCGTCCACTGCTCCCCGTGCCAGTACATGTCGGCATAGGCCAACCCCGCCGGGTTGTAGTTAAAGGAGCAATGGACATCCACCACGCCGTCGGGCCTTCTCTGTTTGACCACGGTGTAGATCCGCTTCAGGAACTCCCGAACGGCGAACACCGGATAGGTTGGCCGGATCGAACCGTCCTCAGTGCGGTATCCACACCCGTGCGCGGTGTTTTCACAAGGGTACAGTCCAAGCGGTTCGTCCAGGTAAATGCCGTCGTCCCCGTACTCGTCGAAGCGCCGGGCCAGACTATGAATGTAGGCATCTTGAAGGGCCTTGCTCTTGGAGCACATGTCGACACATCCCTGGGAATTTGCTCCGTACTTGGTCGTTATCGGCCCCGGGCGCTTCTGCTCTGGAGAGGCAGGGCCGCCGATCGGATAGTCCTTCAACGGCCGGTTCGACATATGGAGGCCGTGAATATCAAACTCCGGCACCATGACGGGGAAGCGGTGATGGATCAGATATGGATACAGCTTTAGACCGTGGGCATGCGTTTCATTGATCAATCGGTGCAGCGCCCTGGAAAACTTCTCATGAACCGGCATCGGATAAGGCCACATATCGGTCACGTTGATGAACATGTGACGCACGCCGGCTTCGGCGAGGTACTGAAGTGTCGGTTTGCCGTTCGTCTTCCGATCCGGTATGTCGAGGTCCGCACCGTAGGGCTCGCTCCGCACGATCCTAAGGTCCCAGGAATCGCGAAGGAGGGGCTTGACGGGCGTGGCCAGTAACGCGAACTTGTAATGCAGCGCCTCGCCCGCGGCCAGCCGCGTCGGCACGTCCACCAAGTGCGCTTTGAAGGTGGTAGTCTCGCCGCGCGGAAGAATCTCGATCGCCTTCTGTTTGTCCGCATAGTGCCAGTCCTCGTCGGACTCCACCTGCCAGCACAACCCCCGCTCCTCGTCGCCCAGCCAGACGTTCGGGCCGAAGCGGAACGCCAGATCGCCAGGAACCGCCCCGCTGTGCCACCTGTTCATATAGACCTGGGGATCCGGAGGATAGACATTGGTGCCGTAGCAGAGCGTCGCGTGGCGCGTTCGCAACGGAATTTCCAGCGTCAGTTCTTCGAGAGACAGGTCGCGCCGGGCCTGGATCTCGCAGTCGAAGATCATATAGCCGTCGTATTCGACGTTCGTGTCCACCCGGAGGATGACACGGTCACTCTCGCAAATCTGTTCGAGGGACGCGGCGGTCTTGGAGGTCTCTTTCAGCCTGATGCGGCCGTCCCTCCAGGCGATGGCTCTGCCGTTCACACGGCCTTTCAAGGTTATCGGCGAGGTTAGAATTTCTGTCCCGCGTGTCTCGATCTGCCGGAGGAACGGCGTCGGGCCGAAGACATGCCGCCGGCCCCAGACGCGCACCTCCACCGTGCCGTCCGGCTTCGCTTCCGCTTCCACCGGCGTCCACGGCGGCATGACTTCGTCGGAATATCCCTCCTTGGTATCTACCCATTCGGGTTTCCCCAAGAAAGCATGCCGATAGACGGTCCTAACCAATTGACCGTCGGGGGCAAGAATACGGGCCACACCATCCAGTGACTTGTTCTCCAGACCCAACAGTGGGAACTTCACTGTGGCCACATAGCGCCCCGACCCTTCGAAGGCTTCTGTCAGGGCGGCCCTCTGAGGAACGACCGCCTCTGTGGAATCACCCTGCAGCAGCGTCATCTCCGCCGTATGACCGCTATAGTCCGTCCCCTTACACGACAGGCGCAGCGCCACGGCCTCCTCGTACGAGTGTGCCTCCACGGCCAGCTCATCCGCTCGTCCGGGAGGAACCTCCTCCCCCTTCGCATGCGCCGCGACCTCCGCCGCAGTCAGTGCCCGCCGATACAGTCGAAACTCGTCCAGGTCGATCGGGCAGAAAGCACCCTCCACCCCACCGATGTGCTTTGGTCTGTTCAGAAGTTTCGTGATGCCCGGAACGGGCATGTACGCATCGCGGACCAGCTTTCCGTTGTGATAGAACCGGCACCGGGGATACTCCACCACCACTGCGATATGCGACCACTTATCGCTCAGGATGCGATTGTCCACGGGGAACAGCATCTTGTCGCGCCCGTTGGTGCACCAGAACATCACCGTGGTATGCTGCATCACTCCGAAATAGAAGCTGCCTCCCGATCCGGAATAGAGGTTGCTGACCGTATCGTCTGCGAAGATGAAGTTCCACAGAGGCCCAAAGGGTCCATTGAGCCGTACCCACATCTCGAAGCTCATGTCCCCGCCGAAGTGCAGGGACTCCGAATCGCCGCAATTGATATAGGACGACTTGCCGTCGAACCGCAGCACTCCGCGCCGGCCGTCGAACTCTTCCAGGTATTCGGCCTTGACGATCTTTCCGTCATTGCCGTAAGCGCTCAGATCTTTTGCCGTTTCGCCGGTGTCCTTGTCGAAGGTATAGTGCAGCACAAGCGTATCGTCCATGACTGATCCCTCACCATAGACCTGAGGAGCGACGATTCCGCCAACAAGGAGTCCAGCCACCAGAAGTCCCAAAATCCCGAGCCGTGTGTGAAGCAACATGTCCGCCTCTTTTCCACTATGAGAGACCCGCAGGCACTATTTGCCTCCGGTAGGACGCAGCCAGACGTAGACCCACTCCTCCGAGCCGAGAGACACCGGCAGCTTAGCGTCATTGACGTGCATCGAAACGGCGCGTCCCTCTGCGTGCGGTTTCATCTCTGGGGCAGCTCACTGAAAATTCGGCATCAGGCCTTTATGCGCTTCAAAAAGCTCTGCGATCACCTTCTCGATCACGTCCAGATCGCGATGGGCCGGGTGGGCCATGGCCGCCTGCAGGACCAGCTTCCGATCCCCGCTCAATGCCGCGTCCACGCTGAGCTTGGTTGAGTCGTAGGCGTCGCGGATCATTCCCTGCAGGGCATACGGAATCGTGCCGGAGACACATGGAAGGGCTCCTGCAGCGCCTACGATGCAGGTCATCTCGACCACAGCATGGTCAGGCAGGAACGAGACGGCGCCGTTGTTCACGACATTGACGGCTTCCATCATGCGCGTATCATTGGCAATGGCATTGAGCACGCCGATGGCCTGATCGCCGTGAGCCGCATCCTCAATGTCCTTGGGCACGATCGTGGCTTCTCCGGAGCTGAGCTGGCGGGCGATCTCCGCGCGCTTCTCAGCCTTGACGCCCTTGAGCCAGAGGGAACGAAATTCCCATTTCGGATCCATGTGATATCTCAACAGCTTCTTCACGTTGTAATAGTTCCGGGTGTAATAGATCGTTCCAGGCAGAATGCCGTAGTAGCGGTACAGGCGGCAGACGTCAGCCTCCACTTCGTTCAATCCCTCGCTCTCATCGATCGTCTCATAGCCTGCTTTGCCGGAGAGGTCCGTGTTGTCGATCAGCTGGTCCATCTCCCGGTATAGATCCCTCCCCTGGTGATAGAGTTGGAGAGTCCAGGTGAAATGGTTTATGCCCGACACATAAGGCTCGATCTCGTGGGCTCTCTCTGCGCCGATCTTGAGCAGCTTGGCCGCGAGCCACTTGATTCCCCAGACGCCGTCGCACAACCCGAGGGTGCGGGTGTGTCCGACACGAAGAGACACGTCGCTGGCCATGCTGGTCGGATTCGTGTAGTTGATCAACCACGCGTTTGGGCAGCATTTGCGAATTGTCTCCGCGATTGTCTTGACAACCGGGATGCACCGCAGCGCATAGAAGACTCCGCCCACGCCCACGGTCTCATTTCCCAGTTCGCCGTGCCTGATCGGGATGGACTCGTCATAGGATCGAGCGTCAAGCCCGCCGGGGCGAATACACGACAGGACGAAATCGGCCCCGTCCAGGGCCTTTTCCAGCTTGCCCTCACAGCGGAAGGCTAGGGGGACGTTGTCGTTGCGGGCGCCCGCATTCCCCCAATCACACATCAGTTTTACGCTCTTCTCATCGATGTCATGGAGGATGATCTCGCTGCCGGCGAGGTCACCCTTCCGAGCGTAACGCGCCAGGCTCGAGAACATGGACGTCATATAGGGGGAACCGCCGCCTATGATGCACAAGCGAATCTTCGGCATTTTCTTCTCCTATCCTGCAAGAGGCCCCCGGGACTCCCAGCGGGCGGTGAACGATTTCAAAGTGAGCCTTACGCTCATCGGCGAGCTATCGGTTTCAGCCGGAACATGGTCATATGGTGACCGGGCAGGGAACCTTTCAGCGGAACGATTCCCTTCGCTTTGGTGAGCACGTTTCGGGAGGCGCCGTCAGGGGCGAAGGTGTCTACATCTACGACCGTGTCTGCGGGCATGCCGTAACGAGCCAAATCCAGATCCGCCTGAAAGTCGAGATCCTTAGTGCCGGCGTTGACCACGAAGATGCCGAGCTCGCCGCTATCGGAACGGAACACGCCGGACATCAGGGCCGGAAACTCTCCTTCAGAGCCGGCATCACTGGTATGTGTCAGCATCGGCATGGGTGATGGCGCGCCAAACGCCAGCGGTCGCATGAGCTGCCCATACACCAGGAATTTCTTGGCCGTTTCCTGCTTGTAGTAGCCGACCACGCGGCCCAGGCAGTCGATCATCTCTTTGTGATCGGGGTTCTGGAACGAGAGGCTAAAAGGTCTCGGCCGCAGGGGAATCCTCCCGACTTGCGTCCCCTCGACGAACAGCGACGCGCACTCAATGAAGAAGGAGTCCCCGGGACGGATGCGGACAGTACCCCCATTTCTTGGGATGTAGTCCTGGTAGACAGCGGCGAACATGGGTACTTTGTTCTCCGGCCTGAGGGGGCGCTGTAACATGACGCCGTCAATCACGTCGATCATGTTCTCGGTGGAATCCTCTCCAGTGGTGATCACCTCAGGGTCTCTGGCCTTGACGGCATCTCGGATCGCCCGCGCCAATTCGTGCATGCCCTCGGTCGTCGAGCTTCCTCCCCCGGCCGAGTGCCCATGCGGCGTCCAGTAGCACGGCACCATGGCCATGCCGTGCATCACGTCCAGGTAGTAGCCGCCCACGTTCTCTCGCTCCAGCAAGTTCACGCAGACATCTATCAGCCTGTTTTGCCACCATTCAGTGGAGACACAGGGCAACCATTCACCCCACCCTGGATATGTCAGCAGACTGCCATACATCTCCCTCGCCATATACTGTTTGCCTTCGGCTGCATACGGCGCGTTTTCGGTCGGACCCTGGTTGAACATCTGAAGGGATACGTACGGGCAGACCATGCCGCCCTCTTGCCGCAGGCGCTTGCACTCGGCCGAGAACTTGGCGAGGGCGGGGATCGCTGGGTAGTTGTTGTCGTAGGCAGCATGACCGTGCGTCGCCCACCTTTTGTCCTTGTGGGGCCAGCGGTAGGTGCCGAACGGCGTATCGTACGCGGCGCTGAGCCCAGGGGTGTATTGCTCCCAGGTATAGAAGTTGACCGGCAGCCTTACGCCGGCCCACTTCAGGCATTCGCTGAAGTGATCGGCGGCGATGGTCAGATTCTTATCCACTGAGTTTGTGCCCATGAAGGCGTCCGCAAGTTGGATTTTGAAAAACAGCGGCGCTTCCTTGTACCACTTGGGGATATCCTCGCGAGTGGAGAGCGGCCCTTTTCGGCACCACGACTGCTTGAGCGCCCATTTGCGGTAGATCTGGCATGCATCGTACCAATCCCCGCGAAAAGGTCCTGCGACACAGTCATAGGGGAGCGTGAAGCCTTCGGCGCCGAAAGTCATATTCGGGGGAAAATGGCTCACACTCCACGAGATCTCGCGGGTAGTATTCTCGACCCGGATGTGCATCATACTGGGGGTTGGATCCTGCGTTCCCACGTAGATCCCTTTGTTCGTCTCCTTGTTGTAGAGCGCCCAAAACTGCATGTTGACATAGTATGGATAGTAAGCGCCTCTGGTGAGGAAGGACTCGCCAAGATCCGCAGGGGCATTGAACGGGTCCTCCACATACCCGCCGCGCCACTTGGGATAGATGAAGACGTTCTTCTTCGCTTCCCCGATCGGCGCCAGGGGAAGAATCGGAACGCGCGCCCGCTCGATCCCGTACTTTTGACTTCGGTTGCGTATGGCGATCCGCCAGTACGAGAGGGGGTCCCCGGCGCGCAAGGTGACCGTGACGTCCACGTCCATGACGCCCTTGGCTTCGCGAACGTCTATCCCCTTCCACTCCAGATGCAGAACCGATTTCTTCTGGCCCTTCTCGTGCCGCGAGGAAACGTCCTTTCCAGATTGGGAACCGATGACGAATGCGTCGCCCATCTTCGCCATGCGATCCATGACCATCATAACACCGCCCGTTTTGGTCATGCCCCTTTCATCCTTGCCAACGTATTTGGGATCGAGGGCCATTGTGATCTCGAAAAGGTTGCGGGCTTCTCCGTCCTTGGGCGGGGCAAGGAGGTCCTGATCTTCAGCAATGCCGTACAGGCGCGCGAGTTCAAAACCAGCGTCAGATTGTCGGAACTCGAGACCCACCTGCCGGCTTGCAAAAAGGATGCTGCCATCCCGTTCCTCCACATCGATCTCGTTCGGGTGATTCTCAAAGAACTGCGTTGACTCCTCGGCCGACAGGTCGCCAGTTCTGGCGGTCCTCTCCGTACTCGTCATCTGATCCCGGACAGTCTGGTCACGGCCCTTGCCCATGTTCTTGTCGGCGACGCAGCCCGCACTCGCGAGCACACAGAGCCACGCAATCGCGAACAGCAGCGTAGGCCTTGACATCTCGAGTCCTCCTTTCTCGACTCCAAGGGGCACTATTCGTACAGCCAATGAGCCTGTTAGGGAAATATCTATCATTCTTCACCCGTTCGGTCAATTCCAGCTTGCCCGCCGGCCGTGGGGCGGGCTTGCCCTTACACTCATGGGCGAGCTGTCGGTTTGACCCGGAACATGGTCGCACCGTGACCGGGCAGCGAACCCGTCAGCGGAATGATTCCTTTTGCGTTGCTGACGACATTCTTGGAAGTCCCGTCCGGGGCGAAGGTGTCCACATTCACAATCGTGCCTGCCGGTATTCCGTATTGAGCCAAATCCAGGTCAGCCTGAAAGCTGAGATCGTTCGTGGCGGCGTTGACCACGAAGATGCCCAAGTCCCCGTCGTCGCAACGCAAACGCACAGGTACGCAATAAGCGTCCTTGGACCTGCCATCTTCGGTTCTCCCTCCCATCTCCAAAGCCTTCTGTCGGGGGCCTCATTTCGGCGCTCAGTGGCGCCAGGGTGGTCCATAGCGCAGCCGTTACTTGCCATTATTAGCCCGTTTGATGACGACCTCAACTTCACCGTCCAGTTTCAGCGGAACGATTAGAGTGCCATTCTTTTCCGCGATTGTCGTGGTTGCCCTTCCAATAGAAATGCGATATGCGGCGCCTTTGGCAACGTCCACAGACATCTTCAGGGCCGCTTCGCCCTGACCATTAATAAACATTTTCAAGGCGGTGTCATCGTGCTGCAAGACCTGTACGTTCACAGGCGTGCTCGCCTCTATCGTTGCCGGTATGGGCTCGATGACCGTGGATTCGTTCGTTTTGAGTTTTATCTCAGTGCGCACGCTCTCTTTGTCAATGGTGGTTATGAAATCGTTCGCAACCGGCTTGCCCCGTCCGTCGAACTTGTATACTGCATGCAGTTTGCGATCTCCATGCCAGCCGTACACGCCGGAGTTCATGGTGACGATGCGCTCAGGTCCTTTAACCAGCCCGGAGCGAATCTCCGCAAACGTCATGGGGAACTGCTTGGCTGCCAGTGTCAGCGCGGTCGGATCCGGGAATCTTTCCCATGGCTCGCCGTACGAGAACCACAGTTCGCCCCAACTGAGTTTGTCCAACATGTCGAGATAAGTATCCTTCTCGCTGTTGAGCGCCGGGCCCCAGGCCTGGGCCAACGCAATCACGTTGGGGGCCAGGTGTTGTTGCGGGCCGGAAGCGCACTCGCAGTTGAAGATGATGTACTTCTCATTGGCAATGGTTCGCGTAAAGACGGAGTTATTGGCAAGTACGACCCCGCCTTTGTCCCGGATTTTTCGGGCATATTCGATCATTGACGGCTGTGAGAGCAGGAGGACCGAGCCTACCTTGCGTTTGATGGTCTTGGTGTTAGCGTCAATATCTGCGGAGTGCCCGTCCCAGCGGCCGTCGTATGTCCACTGGCCCTGGTAGCCTGCAAAGAAGCCATCCATGAACCCACCATCCATATCCATCTCATCCATCATCACGTCCACGCTCTTCATCATGGCGTCATGGAAGCTGTTGCCCGGAGTTGGGTAGAAGATCCACCACTTCCAGTTTGCGGCCTTCCGCTCCTCGCCGAAATCTGATCCATCGCCCCACGATGCCTGCTTGCCATTCGCCGCAATTACCTGGGAATCTTTAAACCGGTCCGGATTATCGGTTGTGTAGAGGCTATGGGCGATGTGGATGACCACCTTGAGGTCGGGAAATGTCTTGTGAATGGCTTCATTCGTTTTCTTGAGAAACTGCATCTCCTTTGGGAAATCCATGAACTCAATGCCCTCAATGTGAAGTTTGGGGTCGTCTAGGGCATTGAAGATGCAAGGTATGATAGCGATTTTCATTTTCAGCCGATCTATCATTATGGGGTCCGGTACTGAGCGGCGGCCGATAATTCCCGGCGCTCCTTCGACAGTGCTGATCCGAGTTTCGACTGTGCGGACGTTGTTGATGAAATCATAGTAATCGCCTGACCCGGTCGGATAGACCGCCCATTCCAGGGTGTAGGATGCGCCGGGCGCGAGCGCGAACTTCTCGGTTCCCACACCTGCGGCTCCTTCCCAGTCAATGTAAGATACGGACTGAACCACAAACACATCGTCTATGGGGAGCATGCCCATACCAGTGTTTGCATCAGTGAAGAAGACCGACGGGCAGTAGTCCGGGACGGTCCTCTCTGCTTGACGTCCGCGTCTCTCGTAACCGGAGAGGAGCGACTTTATGACCTGTTCAGGCTTGAGAGGCGTCTCGTTGTAAATTAAAAGCCCCAGGTCATTTTTCGTGATGTTGGTGTATTTGTCTTTTACGTAGACATGTGTGGGGAAAACTTCTATATCTCGTTTGATCGCATAGAACTTGCCCGCTGCATTAACCTCGAACTTGCCTTTCTTGACCGTTCGCACATCGACATTCCAGAATTGTTCGCCTTTACTGTATGGCGTAGCAGTTGGTGTGAGGTAGTTGAATTTGCCGTTAGGCCATGAGATCCTGGACACAAAGGGGTAGCTGACACCGTTAATGTTCAATTCAAAACCGCCGCCCTTGCCGATCTTGTAGTCGAACTTCGTTGGTTTCTGCTTTGGCGGAAGCGGGGCTGCCATTTTCTGAGCAGGGGAGGCGAGCGGTTTCGTTTTCAGCGGATGTGAGATCGTGCACTCTTCAACCGGATATGCGCCGTGCTCATCTTCCAGTTTTAGGCGGATGATGTAGTCGCCTGCTGCAAGATTGCTGCAACGCAGTTTTACTTCCACGACACTGGTTCTGGTAGGCACCCGGTCTTTTTTCTGTTGCATGATGATCTTGCCGGGATTCTCTTTGCTGGCGAGCGTCACTTCGACCCGCCCCGTGCCTTCCAGAGGCAGCACGTCTTTGTAATCAGCCTCGACCACAATTTCTTTGTTGGCCAGGTACTGGTATGCGGTGATCTTTATCCGCCGCGACTTGGTGGGGTCGCTGTACTCGCTCTTCTCGGCTTTGAAGTGCGCCTTCACGTCCTCGCCTGAAATGCCCCGGTTGTACACACGCACTCTGTCCACCAATCCTTTAAACTTGGGGAGATCAGGGCGTCCTTTAATGCCTATCTTGAAGTTTCCGTCAGGCTCGTAGCTCGGATACTTCGATTTGCGGCTTGATGTCATTCGGCCATTGATCCAGATACACAGATCGTTGCCGTCGAACGTGCCAGCCACGTGATTCCATTCGTTAAACAGCAGAGCTCCATATCTGCCATTATCACCGCCGCTGATATACCAGTGGCAAACCTCAGTGTCATAGTAGGTCATCAGATATGAGCCATACCCTTCTCCGAACAGACATGATTCGCCGTGCGCTTTGCGCGTAGGCTTGACCCATGCCTCTATGGTGATTGGGCCGCCGATGCCTATGGACGAGCTCTTGCCGCAGTCAACATAGTCATCAAAACCATCCATATTGAGAGCGAAGCCATCTCCCTGTTTTGCCCACGTCGCCCCATAGAGCGTGGCGTCATGTCCATTGCCGCTGGAATCTTTAGCAACGGTTCCTTTGCCCTCGTCGAAATTCCACTCGGCAAGCAAACCCTTGGGCTTTGCTGCAAATGCCGTTGTCGCTATCACAAAAATGCACACCATTGCGAACATCAACTTAAACCTTGACATGTTGAGTTCCCTTTCCTTTTGTCCCAAGGAATCTCGGGCTATTGCCCGAGCTACTCAGCACGTAGAATTATGCAGGTAGCGTGGACTATCGAGTCCGCGTGCGCGACAGGGGCGGGCACGTTCCGTATGTCTTCCTTCCGTTTCAGGGGACAAGCCTTCGTGCAACAGGCTCAAAATCCACGTCATATGTTCTTGATAACACTCTAATGTGATCTCCGGCGGCGCAAGACGGAGCACCTCGGGTTCGCTCCCTTCCGAGTCGGCAATCCGCCACAGATGGGCATGCATGTCATACACTTTATCGGGCGCGAAGTCATCGAGTTCGGGCTTAAAAAAGTCTCGATCGTCATGGGTCCATTCCCAAGAGATTTCGGCAATGTCGCTCTCTTCTCTCCAGTCAGAAACCTAACCTGTTAGCCGCACGCACTGACTCAGCGCGCTGAATCCAAGTGTTACTCGCTCCACCTGAGTTTCGCAAGGAAAATGCTATTGCCGCTGCCGCACTTTTCGCAGATTGTGGGATCGCAGTTATTGGGGGCAATGATCTGCATCCATTCCGACACGACTACCCACGTCTCATTATCGGTCGCTTGAGTCACACCGAAGTTGCCCAAGCGAGCGCCGCGCTCGGGCACCAGAATCCGTTCGGTCTCGCGAATGACGCAGAGGCGGTCCTTGTCGATCTGTGCGATGAACAGGGGCGCGCGATGGCGGAAGACGTGATCGTTGTTCGCTCCCTGGCGGTTGTAAACGAGGTACAGATCATCGCCGTGGGTCAACCAGTGCTGCTGCGTATTGTAATTGCCGAGCTCCGTGCCGTCGTCGAACGTCCACCACTGGGGCCGCTCAAAATGCAGCCCGTCCGCACCGACAGCCACGTAGGCCGCGTGGTCATTTCGAAGCGTGAGAAAGTAGCGCCCTCCGGCGTACGCCAATGAGGGCTCGCAGAATCCGCTCCCGTCCGGGACGGTCAGTTCCGTTCCGTGCTCAATATAGGTCAACGTGTTCCCGTCAAACCCGCACCGCATGACTGTGGATACCCACTGACCTTCCCACGGCCTCAGGTTGCGAATCTCGTCCTGTGCCATCTGAGGGATGAAGTACGTTGGCAGCAGAATCTCGCCGTTTGGCAGGTCGACCCGCTGGGTTGAACCGGCGCCCTCATTGTAGAACTTGAAGCGATCAGGCAGGTCCAGCCTCTTCCACGGAGCCCACGTGCGACCATCCGGGTCATACACACTGTAGATCGTCTTTCTCGGCCGAGGATGGGGATGAATATTGTCATCCTTGTATCTCTCCGTCATACCGGTGCCGGGCAGGACGCCGGTCTTGGCGTGCCATGCGGGCCAGAAGTCGCAGATGGCTTCCTCTACCCCATAGTAGGACACGGCGCGCCGCCCCAGCGTCTCCTTATGCGCAACGGGATCGCACCATGTCTTACCCCCATCATCGGTCCGCATGTCGTTGATTTCGTAAAACACGTCGGTTCCGGTGAGTCGAAGCTTCTGCATCGTAATGACTACGACCGGCGGATCGCCGGGGATGGCGCCTGGCCGGGCGTGCACCCAGCACGTCTTTCGATCGTAGCCGCTGTGAACGGCCTGAAGTTCGATGTCGAAGATAGTCCCTCCCCCTCCTCAGCGAGTGTTGGGCCGCAGCCAAACGTAGGCCCATTCTTCTGATCCGAGAGACACTGAAAGCTTGCCGTCCGCAGACATGGCGACCGGCTCATCGGTCAACGGATTGAACACGTCGAGCTTCCGGCCGGCCAGGCCGAGCTTGTTCAGGTTGAACTCCACGATCACGGTCGCTGCGTCGGATCGCAGATTCGAGATTATGGCCAGCACGCCGTTCTTCGGGTGTTTCATCAGGGTCGAATAGCACTTCTCCGGCGACACGCGTACGTAGTCCTGGTTGTTCCAGTAGAACAGTTTCTCCGCCTCTTTGGCGCCGAATTGATCCCGCATCTTCCAAAGCTTGAACGTGATCTTGAGGAAGTCGCCCGCCTCGGAGCCGTGGGGGAGAAGCGGGCGAACCGTCACGTCGTGCAATAACGCGATGGAGAGCACGTGATATCGCGTCTTCCGTCGGCTGGTCAGGCGGTAGGCCAGCGTGTCGGCCCCCACTCCGATCTGATAGCCCATGAACATCGTGCGGTACATGTCGAGGGGCAGTTCTCCCGAGATATAGTCGGTGCCTAAGGTCTTGATATGATGCCACTGTTCGCCGGTCCACAGGAGGTCGGCGTAAGCCAAAGCGGATGCATTGAGAGTCCAGGAGTGGACGTCCAGGACCCCGTCCGGCCTCCTCTGCTTGACCACGCCATAGAGCCGCTTCATGAACTCCCGGATGGCGAACACGGGATAGGTCTTTCGGGACGAGCCGTCCTCGGCACGGTATCCACATCCGTGCAATGTATTCTCACAGGGCACTATGTGAACCGTTCCGTCGAGGTACACGCCGTTGTCACCGTACAGGTCCAGCCTCTTCGCCAGGCTATGTACGTAGGCGTCCCGGTAGGCCTTGCCCTTCGGGCAGCCGTTGGTCGCAGCCTGCGACACGGTGTAGTAAGTGTTCGGGTTGACGGGCAGGGGATACGGGCCTGGCGGTACCGTTACCATTCGATCCCCATAGGGGTCGAACTCCGGGGCCGTGGTCGGAAAACGCTCGTGAATCATATACATGTAGATGCCAAAGTCGTTGTCATGGACAGAATCAATCAGCCGGTGAACCTTTCTTGCGAACTCCTCGTGGATGGGCACGGGGTAAGGCCACAGGTCTATCACGTGGGTATGAATGTGGCGGACGCCGTTCTTCCTCATGTACTCAAGCGCCGGCAGTCCTTCGATCACCTTGTCCGGCCAGGTCACGGACTTGTTCCACAAGTGGCTCCGGGCGATCCGGAGGTCCCAGCCGTCTCGAAGCATCGGCTTGACGGGCGTGGCCTGTAACGCGAACTTGTAGTGGAGCGCTTCGCCCTTGCGCAGCCGGGTCGGCACGTCCACAAGATGGGCCCGGAAGGTGGTCGTGTCGCCTCGCGGGAGGATCTCGATGGCCTTGTGTGCGTCCGCGTAATGCCAGTCCTCATCCGACTCAGCCTGCCACAACAATCCCCTCTCCTCGTCGCCCAGCCAGATGTTCGGGCTGAAACGGAACGCGAGATCTCCGTCAACGGCTCCCACGTGAAAGCTTCTCAGCGTGATCTTGGGGTCTTTAGGATAAACAGCGTGGCCGAAGCAGAGTGTCGCGTGTCGCGTCCGCAAGGGAATATCCAGCGTGAGGTCTTCGAGGGAAAGGTCGCGGCGAGCCCGGATCTCGCAGTCGAAGACCATAAAGCCGTCGTATTCCGTCTCGTTGCGGATGGTCAGCGTCGCTGCGTCGGTTTCTCCTTTCTGCTGGATGACCGCGGCCTTGTCGTTCTTGCTAATAAGCGTGGTGCTCATGGAATCCCAGACCAGGTCTTGGCCGTCGGCCTTTCCCCGCAGGCTGATGGGCCGGGCGAGGATTTCGGCGTCCCGGGTCTCAATCTGCCGGAGGAGCGGGGTCTGTCCGATCTCATGGTGCCGGCCCCACACGCGGAGATCGATCCCGTCGCCTGACTGCCTGGCCTCGACCGGAGTCCAGGGCGGCGGCACGCCTTCCCAAGTCCCTTCGTCAGTGTCTATCCATTCCGGCTTGTCAAAGAATACGTGCGTATGCAGCGTGTCCACGGTTTTTCCCGATGGGTCCCGAAGCACTGCCACGGCATTGCAGCCCTGTCCTTTCAGCGCTTCCAGAGGAAAGGACGCCTTGGCGACGTATCGGCCGAAGCCCTGGAAAGGCTCTTCGAAAGTCGCGCCCTTCGGCGTTACCGCTTGGCTGTCGTCGCTCCGAAGGAGAGACATCTCGACGCTGTAATCGGAATAGTCCATTCCCTTGCAGGTCAGGCGGAGTGTAACCTGTCCGTCGTACCAGTCGGGGACCACGGCCAACTCGACATCTTTAGCAGAGGGCGCCTCCTTATCGTGCGCGTGGGCGGCGATCTCCGCCCGGCTCAGGGCCCGCCGGTAGAGCCGGAATTCATCCAGGTCCATGGGGCAGTACGCGTCCTTGATCCCGCCGATGTGGGCGGACTTCCCCTTCATCAGGGTCACGCCCGGCACAGGCATGAACGCGTCGTATACCAGTTCCCCGTTGCGGTAGAAACGACAGCGGGGATACTCGACCACTACGGCGATGTGCGACCACTCGTCCGTGAGAATGGTCCGGTCCACCGGCAGGACCAGGCTGCCGCCGCGGTACCCGTACCACACGCCGAGTGCGTGGATTTCCCCGAAGCTGAAGTTCCAGTCCGGGTGTTCGCCGAAGATGAAGCCCCACTTCTTCGGCCGGTGCTGGTTCATCCGCAGCCACATCTCGATGGTCAGGTCGCCGGTGAAATTCAGAGATTCTCGATCGCCGCAGTCGATGTAGGCCGACTCGCCGTCAAACC
>SDBU01005210.1_pt1 | contig 15672 bp, 16 predicted proteins | sample 2277071 | NCBI WGS metagenome assembly SDBU01 (sample SAMN10397929, study PRJNA504765) | marine sediment metagenome | isolation source: marine sediment core GS08_GC12, 126 cmbsf | place: Arctic Ocean: Gakkel Ridge, Loki's castle | collected 2008
TTGATTTGCCATGTGTTCCATTTCATATATTAGACGAAGCAGTTCGGCAGTAAACATTATTGTGCTTTCTGCCCGCGTTCTATCAGGTGGCTCAAGTAAATGGGCTGCTTTATTTCCATGCTGTCTGACGAGATCAACCCATTTTCCCATAGGTGGGGTAATATAGCCCTTTTCTCCAAGGATAGAAAGATATTCCGAAAATGATTCCCCTTCTTTTGCCCCCTTTTCAACAGCAATGTGCATCAGTATTTTTCTACATAACAGTTCACAAGCTGTGTAAGCACTTATAGACATACAACTCCTTGCCTCTTGATATGCTTTTTCAACATTTTGGGGTAGACCCTCAATAATTGGGCCAAACAGAGTTTCAGGATAAAGCTTACCACGATTTACGACGGAGCCATAGCCACAGTTCGTGCAGAGCACCCATTGGACATTGTGTAATCCATGCTCATAGATTGATGTGACAAAGCCGGAGACGACGGTGTTACAATACCCACAAGTATAGGTGTATCTACTTCCTGCTTCTCTAATATCAGGATGTTCCAATCGCTCAATACCTACGAAACTCATTTCTTTGCACCCTTCCACTTTAGCTTATTCCAAGAGAGTGAACAATACATTTATCGAAGTCCCAGCTTACGTTTTACTCCTTTACACCAAGCTTCTACCTCTTACAAAATAATTCCACCACCTTATCCAGTATCCTGTCAGCTACCTCTCTTTTGCTCATCAGGGGCAGGTCTTCTGTCTTACCCTCCCGGCTAATCAGGGTTACTCTATTGGTATCAACCCCAAAACCGCTATCAGCCGCGGTAATATCATTAGCCGCAATGAGGTCAAGCTGCTTTTTCTCCAGCTTCTGTCTGGCATTTTCTATTAAATCCTCGCTTTCAGCAGCAAAGCCAATCTTGAGAAAGTTACCTTTTACCTCAGACAGAATATCTGGTGTCCTGACTAGCTCCAGGGTTAAGCCAGCAGCAGCTTCCTTCTTAATTTTCCCTTTGGCTATACTCTTAGGCTGATAGTCGGCTACCGCGGCGGCCATAATCAGCGCATCAGCCTGAGCCGTAGCCTTAGCCACGGCTTCCTTCATCTGGACAGCGTTTTCAATATGATTAACCTCAATACCTGCCGGGTCTGGTAGGGAGGTAGGGGCGGTGATTAGGGTAACCTTAGCCCCTCTATCCCTGGCTGCCTCAGCCACAGCGTAACCCATTTTACCTGACGAGCGATTACCAACGTAGCGGACGGGATCAATAGCTTCCTGAGTGCCGCCCGCCGTAACTACAATGTGCTTACCGGCCAGGTCACCACTCCTGCCTAATACCTGCTTAATGGTGCCGATTATTTTCTCAACCTCAGCCAGACGCCCCAAGCCCATTTTGCCTGAGGCTAAACGACCATACTCGGGGCCAACAATGGTGAAGCCTCTGGCTTTAAGCTTAGCCAGGTTATCTTGAGTGATAGAGTTCTGGAACATATTAACATTCATGGCTGGCGTCACAATAACTGGTGCTGTAGTAGCCAGTACCGTGGTGGACAACATATCATCAGCAATACCAGCGGCTAGTTTGGCAATGATATTAGCTGTCGCCGGAGCGATAACCACTACATCAGCCGCTTCAGCCAGGGCTATATGCTCAATACTGAACTCGGAGGCAAGCTCCCACATACTGGTCACTACTAGACGACCAGTAAGGCTACGAAAGGTTAGCGGGCTTACGAGCTTGGTCGCCGACTCAGTCATGATTACCTCAACTCTGGCTCCAGCCTGAGTTAATTTACTGGCGAGGTCGGCTGCCTTATAGGCAGCAATACCTCCGGTTATGCCTAGAACTACAGTTTTATTGGTTAACATTGTTACCTCCTTATCAGAGGCTAGACTTTGTTCATCAGATAGACGAGCCTTAATCCTATCAGTGTTATATCAGGGTTTACCTGGTCGATTACCGCCGTTTCTCCAGCTATAAGCTCGGCGTAACCGCCGGTAGCTACTACTGTAGCCTTTTCTCCCAATTCCTGCTGGATACGAGCCACGATACCCTCGACCAGCCCAACATAGCCGAAGATAATCCCGGACTGCATGGCAGCAATAGTGTTAGTGCCGATAGCACGACTGGGACGGATTAATTCTACCCGGGGTAGCACTGCCGCCCGGGTAAATAGAGCCTCAGCAGCAGTACCTATACCGGTAGCAATTACACCTCCTAAATGGTCTCCTTCCTTGGACACCACGTCAAAAGTGGTGGCGGTACCCAGGTCGGTGATTATTACTGGACCCCCGTAGAGGTGATGGGCAGCGGCCGCATTCGCAATGCGGTCAGGCCCAACCTCTTTGGGATTATCCTGACGTATGCGTACTCCGGTCTTAACTCCAGGTCCCACCACCAGTGGGGAGGTATGAAAGTACCGTTGAAATAGCTCATCAAAAGTCCCTAGCAATGGCGGGACGACACAACACAAGGCTATCTCTTTAATATCCGATGTGTCCAGACCTTGATAACGCAGCAGGTTAAGCAGTAAGGCGGCATACTCATCCGCCATCTTGCTAACATCCGTAGCTATACGCCAGGTGGCACGAAGCTCCTCACCTTCAAAAACCCCGAAGGTGACATTGGTATTTCCAATATCAACCGCCAGTAGCATTGCCTTCCTCTACAACCTAACAATTGGTCATTTTTTCTTTGAGTTGCTTAATAACCAGAGGCAGTACTGGCAAAAGGTCGGTAGCAATTGTGCCAGTATCACCTAGCTTGTTCCTAACTATTTCACCAGCTTTACCGTGTAGGTAGACACCACAAGCAGCAGCATCAAAAAGGCTTAGTCCTTGTGCCGCTAGCCCAGCTATAGCTCCGGTAAGGACATCACCGGTTCCGGCTGACGCTAGCGCGGGATTAGCTATAGGGCTGATTCTGGATTGACCTTCTGGTGTCGTAATAACTGTGTAGGCTCCCTTCAGTACAATCGTTTTGTGCCACCCTAGAGCTACCTTTTTAGCAATACCCACCCTATCTGACTGTACCTCCTCTATAGACACTCCGGCCAGCCTTGCCATTTCACCGGGGTGTGGGGTAAGTATAGCATTATCAGCTAGCTGCTGCCACCAGCGTGGGATTTTAGCTAGGGTGTTAAGAGCATCAGCATCGAGGACCAGAGATAGCGATGCTGGCTTCAATCTCAAAAGGGTGGATTTAATCAACCTTATGGCTGATTGGCTTTGCCCCAGTCCACAGCCTAAAAGCAGAACATCATAGTGGTTGAGTTCTTGGTGTATGAGTCTAACTGCTTGTGGAGAAAAGATACCGGGACTGGATTCAGGTAGGGGAAGATAAGTTACTTCAGTCAGCTTTGATGCCAGAATAGGCTGCAGGCTAGCCGCCGTTGCCAGTGTCACCAATCCTGCCCCAACTCGTATGGCACCACTACAAGCTAAATAGGCAGCGCCAATATAGTTGATTGAGCCAGCAACAACAAGAACTCTACCAAAACTTCCTTTATTAGCTCCAAGCGGACGTTTGGGGAGAACTGACCTAGCCCAGTCATCAGTGATAAGCTCGGTAGTTATTTGGTCCGCCAGATATGAGGGTATGCCAATATCAGCTACAGTTATCTTACCAGCTCTTTCTGACCCAGGAGGGTTAAATAGGCCTGGCTTGAGAAAGCTAAGGGTAATAGTATTATCAGCATAAAGGCAGGCAGAGTCCACAGCGCCACTATCGGCATCGAGCCCTGATGGTAAATCTAAGGCGATGATGCGAAGACCTGGCTGCCTCTCTTTGGCTTTGCTCACCTTGTCTAACGCCTGCACAAAGGTGACACCAAGCGGGCGACTTTTACCGGTGCCAAATAGAGCATCAATAACGGCATTGGCTGAGGACAATAAGTCATCAAGGTTACCCAGGTTTTTATCTTGAGCTGCTTCAACGCAGGTTATGCCACGCTGTCGGACAAGCTCAAGATTTGGGTCCTCTGCCGGTCTCTGGCTAAAAAGGTAGAGGCTGACCTCTGCCCCCCAGTCGTGAAGATGGCGAGCTGCCACCAGCCCATCCCCACCATTATTACCAGGCCCTATTAAAATCAGGATGTGTTGCCTTTCGGTAGCGTCCAAGATTTGCCTCACCTCTTCAGCCACGGCTTTGCCAGCATTTTCCATAAGCACACTTGTAGGCAAGCCAATCTTGGCACAATCCTGCTCTGCCCGGCGCATCTGCTCAACAGTTAGAATTTTCACGGTAACACCCAAGTGCGATACTCATGGCTCTCACCATGTCATCCTCTTTCCGTTGCCTTTGCTACTTCCCGTATTCTATTTACCCCTTAACTATAGCTTTAGTAAAATCTGCTATCCTCTCACCAAAAACCTGGCATTCAGTTATACATTTATCATTAGGCTCTTCCTTTGAAATTGCTCCAGGCTTACCTGACTGATGCCCGACAATCATCATCTGGTGGAAGAGCAAAGCTACAATGAGAGAAAGTAAGGTCGTGTAATCTCCTTCACCATCGTAGGAGGTAAAGACAGCACCAACCTTATCCTTCAGCTTATCAGGATAGATCTCTACACTCTCGTCAATAAATTCCTTCATTTTGCCTGACATGTTGGCGAAGTAGGTTGGCGAACCCAAAACTATGGCGTCAGCATCAGTGAGGTCACTCAGAGAAGCATTTTCTACTCCCTTTACCGTAACCTCTAGCCCTCCCCTTTCCATTCCTTGACTGATAGCCATTGCCATCTTTTCCGTATGACCTGTCTCCGAATGATAGACCACTAATCCTTTGGGCATTCTTGCCACTCCCATCTTTTATTTCCCCTAAGACAGCTTATAGCAAAGGTGTGTTCCGTGTTGAAGTGTAGCAATAAGCTAGGTTGAGGTCAACCTTTAATAATATTCTGGGTACAAGTTGAATAATCCACAGCTATACCAGGTCAAAGACCTTCCCTGGATTCATAATATTGTTAGGGTCGAAGGCTCTCTTAACCCTTTTCATTAAGTCCATTTTACTCTTATCCGCCGCTATAGGAAGGTAACCTTTCTTGGCAAAGCCAAGGCCGTGCTCTCCTGATATTGTCCCTCCTAATGACACTCCCAACTCGTAGATTCTCTTAAGAAGTTCTTTGGCCTTCTCTTCAGAATTGTTCATTCCCTGGCCCATAGGGTGTAGGTGCACATTACCATCCCCGGCATGTCCATAGACTATGAGTGGCATCCCATATTCAGCAGCTATTCCCTTTGTTCTTTCAACAAATTCAGCTATCTTGCTGCGGGGGACAACAACATCAGCTATATCCAGCAGCCCGAAATGCTTGATAACGGAGTAAAACTTTTCCCTGGCCTCTAGAAGGTTTCTCTTGGCTCTCTCACTACCAGGGATAAAAACATCAACAACCCCATGGCTTTGACAGACTTCAGCGATATGATTAGCGATACGGTGAATTTCATCTTCATTATCTGCCTCGATAATTATTAGAAGGAAGGCTTCATAGTCATGTAAAGGAATTTCTTTCCCCGTATGTTGCTCAACCATGCTGATGATGTCCCTCTCCATAAACTCTATGCCAACGGGCAGTATTCTTTCCTTAAGTATATGAGGGACAGCCTTAATCGCATCGTGCAAACTATGAAATGGAATAAACAGTATTTCTGATTTTCCCGGAGAGGGAATAAGCTTCAGCAGGATTTTGGTTATCAAAGCCAGGGTCCCCTCAGAGCCGATAATTAGCTGGGTCAGGTCATAGCCGGTAGAGCATTTGACGAACTTCCCTCCCGTCTGTATTATTTCTCCAGTAGGTAGCACTGCCTCCAGCCCTAAGACAAAGTGTCTGGTTACCCCATATTTCACAGCTCTCATTCCACCGGCATTTGTGGCTACATTACCGCCTATGGTGGCGCTTGTCTCGCCGGGATAGAGGGGATAATAAAGTCCGTACTCCTCTACAGCCTGGTATAAATCAGAAAGGGTAACCCCCGGCTCAACAGTGGCCACGAAGTTACCCTCATCTATTTCTATAATTCTATTCATCCTCTCCAAAGAGAGAACAATCCCGCCATAAATTGGCACGGCACCACCAGAAAGACCGGTACCTCCACCCCGAGGAGTAACCGGGATGTTCCTCTCATTAGCCAGTTTTAGTATTTTGGCTACTGAGTCAGTATCTCCCGGCTTTACCACCACCTCAGGGATAACCGGTATTAACTTATATGTTTCATCCCGAGAGTAATTCTCCCGTTCATCTCCGGTTAGGACATTCTTATCACCAACTATCTTGGCTAGTAAAACTAACAGGTCATCAGTCACTTTCCCATAGCTACTTAGGGTTGCCATCTAGTTTTCCTCCACTATTTCTTTACATAATACTATGCTACTCAGGGAATTGCTCCTAAATTTATTCGTCGGCTGAGCCTTGCATAAACCTCTTTAGTTTTTCGGTCATTGCTTGCCAGTGTGTTCCTCTCCAGTAGATTCGGTGGCAGGCAGGGCACTCCATATATTGGTTTTGGGTTCGGAAAACGTAGGGTGGCACCAGGTCTTGCACTTGCTGTTTGTTCCTTTCCTCCAGCAGTTGATTACACTCCAGGCAGATAGTGAGCAGCCTAAATTGACAATCCAGACTCAGGGTCTTTACTACCTGCCGCATTTGTTGCTCAGGCTTATCGCTTTTAATAAGAATAACTTTAAGCCGCCCGCTAGTTACCACCCGTCTTCTAATAATCTGGGTATCTCTGGTTAGTATCACCCTGCCTTCGGTGAGAGCAGTGGCTATCATCTGGGAATCATCACTATCATTAAAGAATAGGGTATCATACCCCATCATCCTCAGCCACTTGGCTAGCTTGCCTACATTGTGGTCAACCATGAATTTTAGATTGCTTATCAATCTCACCCTCTTAGGTTTTTTAACAACTCCATAAGCAAGTCGGTTGGGAGCGAGAGGAGGAAGCTCTACCCGCTCGTCTTACCTTAAAGCCTTCTAGTTATGAGTGAAACGTTACAGGTGAAGCTGCATCCCTTCATAACCTAGGGTGACAGGATTATTTAAGCCCTCAGCTACGGCGGCTATTTCAGCTTTTATCTTCTCCTCTAATCCAGGGCTCATATGAACTGCAACCACCTGTGGCAGGTAGCCCTTAAGTTCTCGAAAGATAGCCAGCTCTTGCTTGAGTAGATTGGGAGTTAGATGCCCTGACTCCCTACCAAATTCATCATATCTATTTGATGCAGTAACCTCAATAATAAGTAGCTGGGGTGACACCTTCTCCCAGCAGTCAGCCAAGCCTGGTCCAGTATCCCCGGTATAGAATACCACTTTACCATCGAGGGAAGTAATCTGGTAGCCAACAGCAGGGACAGAATGATTCACCGGGACAGCCAGGATGTTGTAACCATTAATTTGCTCAGCCTTGAGTGGTTCTATCACGTTGAACTTAATTGTTGGATTTCCTTGAGGACGCTCCATAAAGTTAGGGTAGAGCTTACCATCCAGTAGGCGGGTGATAAGGGCGTCATAGACGGATAAAGTGGAGTAGATACTAATAGCCTTACTTGAGAGGTAAAGATTCATGGCAATAGTCAGGACATCCCTGATATGGTCATAGTGTTAATGGGTGAGCAGGATTGCCTTAAGTTTTCGTTGTGCTGAAAAAGATAGGCTGGAGGTAAGCTCACCGGCATCTAGAGCCAGGCTATCGCCAATTAACAGGCTGAGGAGTTTGGTATCCTGCGATTCGCAGTTGTGTGCTCCCAAGAGCTTGATATTCATCACTCCCCCGCTAGCCCTTTTTCTCTAACCTGAGATAGAGAAGGGGTTAAAGTTTGTTTCATAGTCATAGGTGTCAATTGCCTCTTTTTTCTTTAGGAAGCCCACTACGACATAGGTGAACGGGGTAGCAACGACTTCAATGATAGTCTTCGCCAACCAGTGATACAAAATCATCATCGGCACAAACGAAGGAGTACCGATGAAGGCTAAGGTAATAAATATCAAGGTATCCAGCCCTTGCCCAACTATAGTGGAGCCGATGGTCCGGCTCCACAACCAGCGACCCCGGGTTAGAATTTTCATCTTGACCAAGACAAAAGAATTAGCGAACTCGCCGACAAGATAGCCGCAGAAGGAGGCAACGAGTAGTCTCGGCATATAGCCCAAAATACTCTCATAAGCTTCTTGCTTTTCCCAGAAAGGGGCCGGGGGTAGAATCTGCCCCACCCAAACAAAGATGACAAAAATTAGATTGCAAATAAAGCCGAGCCAGATGACCTTTCTTGCCCACTGATAACCGTAGACCTCGGTTAGGACATCACCGAAAATATAGCTCAAGGGGAACACAAATATGGCGGCAGGTAGAATAATAAGACCGAGGCTTATTACCTTTACGGCAATGATATTGGCTGTGATTAGACAAGTAACAAAGATGGCGGTAACAATCACAAATCGGTGTGAGACTTTCATTATTAAATTAAAACCTGTGCCGGCTATATACTACCGTTACTAAATCCAGTGCTGCCGACGGAAGAAGTAGAGCATGCCGCTAACAATGGCTAGGCAGATAAGGAAGATATAGAGCGGGGAGTAGGCAGAATCTTTAAAAGGTCCTAATGGGATATTCATGCCGAAGATGCTGGCCACTACAGTAATTGGTAGCAGAATGGTAGCAATGATAGTCAACATGCGTATGACCTCGTTGGTACGATTAGTAGCCAGCGAATCATGGGTATCGTTCAACCCTTCAATTATTTCTTTGTACTCATCTAAGCCATCCCATATCTTATCTAAATGGTCAACTACATCGCCAAAGTAAACCTCCAGCTCCATCTTGGTAAAGCGGCGTATCTTGGGTTCTAGACTAGCAATAACAGCTCGCATCGGCCAAATAATACGGCGAAAGGAGATAACATCACGCCGAAGAATGGAAATTTCCTTTACCGCTCTGGGCATCTCTTCAGAGAAAATATCTTCCTCAACTTGCTCAATATTAGCACCAATCTTATTCAATATCGGTAAGCAGTAATCAACCAGCCTATCAAGCAAACGATAGAGCAAGTAACCAGAGCCTTGGCTGAAATGCTCTCGCCGCGATTCTTCATCAATCTGGCATTCCCTGAACAGCTTTACCAGCGGCTTAAGTTCTCCCTTATGCAAGGTAATCAGGTAGTTTTCGCCAATAAATACCGATACCTGGCTGGGGGTAGTTACCCGTGCCTCTTTATTGAATACAGGGAAGTGAAAGACTAAAAACAGATATTCTTTGTATTCATCTATTTTAGGTCGCTGTATTCGGCTGAGACAGTCATCTAAATCCAGAGCGTGAAAGGGATAGTTTGTGGCCAGATACTCTGTTTCTCGTTCTGTCGGTTGCTCGATGTTAATCCAGGTAAAGTCACCCCAAGTAACCGATTCCAGATTTAGCAACTGCTCTTTCTTGCTTTCCTGAGAGATAGTCACGGTAAATTATCCTTCTCGGTAAAGTTTGTTTTTTACTTGAAATGACCATGCCCTCCATTCTATCATACTTGCTACTAGATAACACCAAACCTTGCTATATTACCTAATTTGCTTAGGTTAATGTCTTTGCATCTATTATAATATTTTAGCTTGAGATATAACTAGCCTAGTAGAAGGTTATTTTAAGATTAAGAAGGTGTTGGGAACAGATATGGTCTGGTGTAATGCCACCCGGTGCCCTGACTATGAAATGCAGAGGAAATAGTATTACTTTCTCTCTACGATGATAGCCATACCCTGCCCTCCACCAATACACAGCGTTGCCAGACCAAATTGGAAGCCTTTACGAGCCATTTCATGGATAAGAGTGACGACAATTCTAGTCCCGGTACAGCCTATCGGGTGCCCCAGTGAAATCCCACTACCATGTGGATTTGTTTTTTCCCAATCAAAGCCTAATTCTCTGTGTACCCCTATTGCTTGAGAAGCAAAGGCTTCATTTAGTTCGATTACATCTATATCCTCTAGACTCAATCCCGCCAGTTTGAGTGCCTTCTTTGTTGCCGGAACAGCACCTAAGCCCATGAACGCCGGGTCAACACCACCAGAGGCATAAGACCTGATAGTAGCCATCGGCTTTAGGTTAAGCTCCTTTGCCTTCTCTGCTGACATTACCACTACAGCGGCGGCAGCATCAGTTATCGCCGAAGCATTTCCAGCTGTTACTGAACCGTCGGCTTTGAATACGGGTGCTAACCTACCCAGGAGTTCCATCGAGCTTTCTCTAGGGTGTTCGTCGGTGTCAAATAGTTTAACCTCTCTCCTATCTCTAACTTCTACGGGAACAATCTCTTCTTTGAATATGCCATCCTTTGTCGCGGCCAGTGCTCTTTGATTGCTCCTCAGAGCCAGTTCATCCTGCTCTGTTCTAGTTATATCATACTTCTCAGCTATATTCTCCGAAGTCAGTCCCATATGATAATTATAGAAACACTCCCAAAGTCCGTCATGCACCATACCGTCAACCAGCTCGGTGTTAAACATTCTGGCACCCCACCTGGCTGAAGGCATATAGTAAGGGATGTTACTCATGTTTTCCATACCACCAGCCACGACAACTTCAGCCTCACCCAACCTGATTGATTGGGCAGCCAGAGCTATGGATTTCATCCCGGAAGCGCAAACCTTATTTATGGTAAAGGCATTAACCTCTTTGGGCATGCCGGCATAGATTGAGGCCTGCCGGGCGGTATTTTGCCCCTGACCCGCCTGAACCACATTACCCATTATAACTTCATCTACCCTTACCTCTTTCAGCGTATCATCCCAATCAGAGTATTTCTGTTCCAGCTCAGTTATACCTGCATCCTTGAAAACCTCAGGACCATAGCTTAGCACTTCAGGGTCCCTTTTTGGTCTTAGTCCAGCCCTCTTTAACGCCTCTTTAATAGCAATGCTACCCAGTTTCACTACTGTGATATCTTTTAGTGTTCCACCGTAGTTACCTATGGCTGTTCTCACTCCGCCGACAATTACAGCTTCTTTCATTAAGTCTCCTCCTTCTTAGTTATACAACTGATAAACTAATCTACTTTTAAAAAATGGCTCTCATATCTGCCCAGCACTTGTCCAATTAGTTGCTTCTCTTGCTTAGTCGGATCCGGGACAAATTCTGATTTCTTTTTGATGATTTCCAGTTAAGTTGTAATCGTATTGAAAGATATCACCTTCTCTCATATCAGCTCTGCTATAGTTTGATTGAATAGAGAAATATCCCTTGAATTCTAACAGGGGCTTATGTTACCGTCAAGCTAAAATGCAATGAGCACACGGGATTGACAGTTCAATTTAGATTGTGCTATATTCCGCCTACTGGCAGCGTAGCTCAGTGGTAGAGCAGAGGACTCATAAGCCTTTGGTCGTCGGTTCAAATCCGTCCGCTGCCACTTGGTTGTAGCTTCTTGTCTAATTTACCCATTTTCTGCCATACTGAAGCAATCCCAAGTCATTCATTTTACCTACCGGAGGTTACAATGAAATCCAAGCATATACTAATTCAATCTGAAGTTCTAGGCACGGGAGACGAAAAACTGGGTAAACTACTGATGGCAAACTTCCTGAGACTATTGGCGGAAAGAGAAGAGAAACCAAAGACTATAATTTTCTGGAATACTGGAGTTAATCTGGTTTGTGAAGGTTCTCAGGTACTGGAGCATATTCGAAAGCTTCAGAATACAGGAGTGGAGATACTTGCCTGTACCACTTGCCTTGAATATTTTAACCTAATGACCAAACTCTCTGTTGGGAAACCGACTACGATGATGAAGTCAATTGAATCAATGTTTGACGGAGAGTTCATTGTGTTGTGATAGACAGGTTGAACAGGTTCAAATCCCTACGCTGCCACCAGCATTCACATTTCCCTTTATTAGTCTCTCATTACCCAATGGGAAAAAGCTAGAGTGGCAAGTCCTACTAAGTTGAAAACGGCAAGAATTATTGTTGCAAGTCTGCCCCAGTCGAAAACAAGCTCGTTGAGCAGAAGACCTATAGTCCCAATTATCAGCAAGATGAATGCGGTTAACTTCATAATCACCTCCTTTAAGCTGCTTTAATTGGTATTATCATAACATATTCATTAAGTCTAGACTTGCATAAATCCACCCGCTGCCACTGTATTGTAGCCAGTGTTCGGGACTTCGACAGACCTTGATTCGGATTTTGCTTAACTTTTTTCATTGCTTTGCCCTCCTTTATTCTGTTATTGGAAGACTTTCATCAAACCATCCAGTTATCCCTGCTGAAAGGTGATAGACTTCTCTAGTTTTCTTAAAGTTACGGTAATACCCGATTCGTTTACTTACCAGATGTTATTACTGGTTGAATTCGGTTAGTTGTAAGAATATTGGTATAGTACGTAAGTACGTATATTCAGCGTACTATCTAGCTATTGACTGGCGATTTGAGTTATGTAAGATTATATTAGTGGAGGATAAGTGGGTTTAATCATAGAAAAGTCAACTCACCTGTCCATAGGAGGTAGCTATGATAGTCACCAGTCTGGGGAAGCAAAACTATGCGTATGAAACATGGTACGAATTCAAAATAGACCTTGAGAAATGTTTAGGTCATCACCTGACAAACTGGGAGTGGTTAGAAGTGAAGCCCAAAAGCCCCTTACCTTGGTCTTACCGTCATATGAAACGCAGCTATGGACAAGTAAGCCTCTTGTAGAAGCAGGTTTACAGAGGTACTTACGTACCTAGGCTACGAGGGCAAGTTTAATCTAGACTCCTTTCCATTGACCTCTTTCAAAGTTCTAGGCTATTATCTTATTGTCTAGTTATTGGTAGCAATAGTGAATCATTTTACAGAGTTTTTTTAACCCACCGGCACTTTGTAAAATTTCAAGCTATCCTGAAAGCTAACCGACCTCGTATATCTCTGTACCATCTCCAGACTTTCCCATTGTAGATATTATACCAAATACCTTTCGTTATGTTGCAGCTAAAATATGTGCTACAAAGCTATTGCCCTTATTCCAAAACACAGGAGAAAGGCAACCTTGCATGGGCTATGCAAAGTGGCATCGCCATAGGCTATCCTTTCTCGCAGATATCTCGGCAGTATCTAAGGGTCTCCAGCAAGAACCCAGCAGGTTTCTCGAATAGAGGGGTCATAACCCATGCCTGAAAGTAAACGCACACCCTCATTTAGCTAGATTATTGCCAGCCCGTCGGTATCAGGCCAAGTGACTGCCCAGACAGAATGTACCCAACCTCTGAAATTGCTGATACCTAAGGCGTAATCATAGAGCGTCTGGATATACTCCTGAGTAAGGCCAATAACAAGCTCATCTTGCCAAGTATCACCAGTGATACAAAACCACTGCGTTCTTGGGCTGTCTTGGCTAGTTCGCTGTAGGCGCTGACAGAAGAACTCAGAAAGCCGAGCACTGGGTTAGCCATCTCACTCATCTTGGACCAGAACTCTTAGCTGACAACGGGTGGCACCAAGCAATGTCGTAGCGAATCACAGAGAGAGTGATTACTCATAGCAGGTTGCCCAGAACTGAAGGGACAACTATACCCAAAATCAGGAATGAAGATTATTCACTGGTGTCCAGTCACAATATCCAGAAAGTACCGATGAAATCTCAGGTCGTCAGTCAACTCAGGGTGAAAGGCGGAAGCCAGTAGTTTTCCTTGCCTGGCAGCGACGTTGGCACCATCGGCTAGCTTGGCTAGTATCTCTACTCCACTGTTCCCCTGCTCAATTATTGGTGCTCGAATGAATACACCAGGAAAGAGCTTTTCTCCCAGTACCGGTATGGAGAGCTCAGTCTCAAAGCTTTCTCTTTGCCGACCAAAGGCATTGCGTCTAACCCTTATCTTCATTACTCCCAGGGGGTCTACCTCTGAGTCTAGGATCTCGTTGGCTAGGAGTACCATACCGGCACAGGTCCCGAATACCGGTAGGCCATTTTTAGCTAGATTTCTTATCTCGTTTGTCAGATTATAATCCAGCAACAACTTGCTGATAGAGGTGCTTTCTCCTCCAGGAATGATTAGCCCGTCCAGGCCATCAAGTTCTTGAGGCAAGCGGACGGGCAAAGCCTCTACTCCCAGTTGGTGCAGCACAGCTATATGTTCAACAAAGGCTCCCTGCGAAGCAAGAACACCTATTTTCATACTACCATCCTCTGGTTGACAGTAGCTCTTCGGTAGGAATTTGCTTTATATCCAACCCGGGCATAGCCTCTCCTAGATTCTTGGAGACCTCAGCGATAATTTCAGGGTCTTGATAGTGGGTAGTAGCTTTGACAATAGCCTTGGCTCTAGTTTCAGGGTTACTGGATTTAAATACACCTGAGCCGACGAAGACGCCGTCAGCGCCTAGCTGCATCATCAGGGCGGCATCGGCCGGGATAGCCACTCCGCCAGCCGCAAAATTGACCACCGGTAGCTTCCCTGTCTTATGTACCTCCTCCACCAATTCGAAAGGAGCTCCCATTTCCTTAGCCTGTGCCATCAGCTCCTCCTGGGGTGTGTTTATCAGTTTGCGGATACTATCCATAACGGAACGCATATGCCTGACTGCCTCTACAATATTGCCACTGCCAGCTTCGCCTTTGGTTCTAATCATAGCTGCTCCCTCTCCAATGCGGCGCAGGGCTTCACCAAGATCACGGCAGCCGCAAACAAAGGGAACCTTAAAGTCATGCTTCCAGACGTGGTGACTTTCATCAGCCGGGGTAAGTACTTCAGATTCATCGATATAGTCTACGCCGAGGGCTTGCAGTGCTTGAGCCTCCACAAAGTGGCCTATGCGACACTTAGCCATTACCGGGATAGAAACTGTTTTCATAATGGCTTCAATAATTGTTGGGTCAGCCATACGAGCCACACCACCGGCAGCCCGGATATCGGACGGGACTCTCTCCAGCGCCATCACTGCACAAGCTCCAGCCTCCTCGGCAATCTTAGCATGCTCAGCAGTGACCACATCCATGATTACCCCGCCTTTTAGCATCTGAGCTAACCCAGTTTTCACCTTCCATGTTCCCGTTTCCATATCTTCCTCCTTGCCCCTGGCAAATTTACTATCTTCCTAAATGAATTTTACTATTGTTTGGATTTTTTATCAACCTCACGACTTACGTCATAATAATTGTTACCGAAATTGGTATCGCTGCCTCAAAAGGAGAGAGCATGACAAGAGGCAGTACGAGAGCATTACCTTCGTAGCTACAAGAAGGAGAAACGAAAGAAGGGCGGAATTTACTTTACACCAAAATGGGTAACTGGCTACGTGGTTGAGCAAACCATTAACCGATTCTTTGATGAATGCAGTTATGACGAGATTCTGAATATGAAGATCCTTGACCTCGCCTGTGATTTTGGCTCATTCCTCATCAGAGCTCATGATAAGCTCTTTTCATATCATGCGAACTTAGGAATGAGCCGATACTGACGCTCTGCTACACATTATAAAATATGCAGACTGGGGGGTCTCCGTCACACTGATTCAGCGCACATAGTAGTCAGTTTCCCCTTATTCCTTTGGCTAGGCAACTGCCGTTTGAATGGCCACTTACTGATCGGAGTGATTACTTACAGTTCCAACTGCTCGGCAAGATAGCTCAAATTGAGCTCCTCTAGCTTCTTTTTAGTAGGGATCCCCTCCCTGTCCCAACCGTTAAATGCGTAGTACTCGTCGAGCACCTC
>SDBU01005211.1_pt1 | contig 15670 bp, 9 predicted proteins | sample 2277071 | NCBI WGS metagenome assembly SDBU01 (sample SAMN10397929, study PRJNA504765) | marine sediment metagenome | isolation source: marine sediment core GS08_GC12, 126 cmbsf | place: Arctic Ocean: Gakkel Ridge, Loki's castle | collected 2008
AACTGGGATTCTACCTGGTCAGCGACGGCACGGCTAATCCGTACCGAATGAAGATTCGGACCGCTTCGTTTAATAACCTGAGCGCGGTGCCGTCCATCAGTAAGGGCACGATGATTTCTGATTTTGTTATGATTCTGGGCAGTTTTGATATTGTATTACCCGAGGTGGATAGATAACACTGTTGAAGGAGTCAGCAAAATGTCACCCTGAACTCGGTTCAGGGTCTAATGAGATGCTGAAACAAGTTCAGCATGACACTTTTAGGGCCAGTATGACAACTGGCGATGAGATACTAATAGGTTTGCAGATAACCAATGTTGAAAGAATATATTGACGCGATAAAGCTTTTTGCCGAGCAGAATCTGCCGGTTATCAATGTGCCGGTGGAGCTTTGGTATATTGTCTGGCTCTTTATATTCGGCGGCATAGTTTTGGGCGGGATGATGCTCTTCGCCGGTCTGGCTGCTTATACGGAACGCCGGGTAGCTGGATTCCTGCAGAGCCGTCTGGGCCCGAACCGGGTCGGACCGCAGGGGCTGCTGCAGTTTATGGCGGACGGCATCAAATTGGTGTTGAAGGAAGACCTGATACCGGCGGCCGCGGATAAGATGCTTTTCCGGCTGGCGCCGTATGTGTTGTTTATCGGAACGCTGGGTATCTTTGCGGCCTTGCCATTCAGCAAGTATGTGGGTATCACCAACCTCAATCTGGGGCTGTTGTATATCCTGGCTATCTCGAGTTTGGTGGTTATCGGGATTATCATGGCCGGCTGGAGCAGTGGTAACAAGTGGTCTCTGTTGGGCGGGATGCGTTCGGCGGCCCAGATTATCAGTTATGAAATCCCTATCGGTATCTGTTTCCTGACCATTATAATGATGGCCGGCTCGCTGAACATGAATACCATAATCGACCTGCAGTCGGGCAGTATCATCAATTGGTTTGTATTCAGGTATCCGCCGCTGACCATGTGCCTGTTTCTTATTTATTTTATTGCGGCTATGGCCGAGGTCAACCGGACGCCATTTGATATCCCGGAAGCGGAATCGGAAATCGTCGGTGGTTATCATACCGAATACAGCGGGATGCGTTTCGCTTTCTTTTATATGGGTGAATACGGCAATATGTTCGCGGTCAGCGCGATTGCTTCCATATTATTCCTGGGCGGCTGGCAGAGTCCGCTGCCGTTCTTTGTATTGAATGAACTGTTGGGCGATTACGCAATCCTGACGGCGATTGAGGGCTTTGGCTGGTTCCTGACCAAGACGCTATCCCTGGTGTTCCTGATGATGTGGTTGCGCTGGACCCTGCCGCGTTACCGGGTGGACCAGATGATGTCGTTGTGCTGGAAGGTATTGTTGCCGTTTTCGCTGGCTTGTATGCTGATGATCGGCGTTTGGATGATGATATAAATGATTAATTATTTTAGGTCTATTATTATTGGGTTATGGTCGGTACTGGTTGGGCTGGCTATTACCATTAAGTATTTCTTCTCCAAGAAGGCGACCATGCAGTATCCCGAGGAGCGCTGGCAGATGCCCGAGCGGTTCAGGGGAATGGTCAAGTGCGACTGCAGTAAGTGCATCTCCTGCATGTTCTGCGTTAATATCTGTCCGGTCAGTCTGATTACACTGGCCAGTGTCAAGATGGATGTGCCGGGTAAGGTAATGACATTGGAAGGCAAGGAAATGAAGCGCCTCAAGGACGTGACCAAGTTCGAAGTGGATATCTCCAAGTGCATATTCTGCGGATTGTGCACTGAGGGCTGTCCGACCGGCGCGATATATATGAGTCACGATTACGAGTTGGCCTGCTATAACCGTAAGGATATGGTTTATGAGTATGCGACTCCGGCACCGGCAAGCCCGGCACCGGCAAGCCCGGTGGAAAAGAGTTAATATATGGAATTGAACGAATTGATTTATCAGGTGATTTTCTACGCGATTGCCGGATTGGTATTCGGCTCGGCGGTGATCGTGGCGCTGTCGCGCAATATAGTTTATTCCGCCTTTGCGTTATTGCTGACATTCCTGGGCGTTGCCGGGATATACGTGTTCCTGTCGGCTGAATTCCTGGCCGTGGCCCAGGTGGTCATATATGTGGGCGGCATTCTGATCCTGATTATCTTCGCCCTGATGTTGACCAACAAGGTTAAGGATGTCAATCTGTCCAATCCCTCGGCGCCGCCGTATATTGCCGCGCCGCTGGTGGTGCTGATATTCGCCGGGATGGTCTGGCTGATTACGAACACGCCCTGGAGGGTGGGCTCGCCCCAGGAAATCGGCACGATTAATGATATCGGCAATATCCTGATGGGTAAATATATGCTGGCTTTTGAAGTGGCGGCGGTATTGTTATTGGGCGCCTTGCTGGGCGCGGCGTATCTGGCCCGGAAACGAAGCAAGGATAATTTATGATATCTTTAGAACATTTTTTAATCTTAAGCGCGATGCTCTTGTGCCTGGGGATTTATATCGTGCTGACCCGCAAGAATGCCGTGGCTATCCTGATGGGTATTGAACTGATTCTCAACGGGGCCAGCATTGCCTTTGTGGCCTTTTCCCGTTATGTGACCGGTGCGGTGACCGGGCAGGTCTTTGTTATTTTCATAATCATTATCGCGGTCTGCGAGGCGGCCGTAGCTCTGGCTATTATACTGAATATCTACCAGAATTTCCGGACCGTGGATGTAGATGAAGTGAAGGAATTGAAGGGTTAATTATTTAGAATATTGTCACCCTGTCCCGCCTCGGCGGGATCAGGGTCTATAGACGCCGTCCCGAACTTGTTTCGGGATGCTGAAATAAGCATGCCCTGAAGAGATGCTGAACCAAGTTCAGCATGACACTTTCAGGGTTTAGCATGACAATGGTGTTTGGATAAAGTTATGGATAAATACCTGTGGTTGATACCGTTCCTGCCGGCCTGCGGGGCAGTTATCCTGCTGCTTGTCGGCAGGTTTATGCCCAAGATACTGGTCAGCCTGATTGCCTGCGGAACGATTTTCACCTCATTCATACTGACCGTTCTGACCTTTGTCCAGCTCTTGGGCCTGCCGGCTGATGAGCGTATTATCCATCAGACCGTTTATACCTGGCTCGAGGCCGGGGCATTCAAGGCACAGGCCGCGTTCCTGATTGATCCGCTTTCTATTATCATGCTCCTGGTGGTCACCGGGGTGGGATTCCTGATACATGTCTATTCCATCGGCTATATGGCTGGTGATAAACGTTATTCCAGGTATTTCGGGTTCCTGAACCTGTTTGTCTTCGCCATGCTCCTGCTGGTCTCGGGCGATAATCTGCTGATGATGTTCATCGGTTGGGAAGGCGTGGGGTTGTGTTCTTATTTACTGATCGGATTCTGGTTTGAGAAGACGGCCAATGCCGTGGCCGGTATGAAGGCGTTCATCGTTAACCGCATCGGCGACTTCGGATTTATTATAGGCGTGATACTGTTATTCTGGAGCTTGGGTGAGGTCAGCGGCCAGTGGACGATTAGTTTTACCGAGTTGCGGGAACATGCGCATTACCTGACCCCGGCTATTGCCACGGCGGTGGGGATATTGCTCTTTGTCGGTGCCTGCGGCAAGTCAGCCCAGATACCGTTGTATATCTGGCTGCCGGATGCCATGGCCGGTCCGACCCCGGTCTCGGCCTTGATTCACGCGGCCACTATGGTCACAGCCGGCGTTTATATGATTGCCCGGATGAATTTCGTATTTATCATTTCCCCGACGGCCATGATGGTCGTGGCTATTGTCGGCGTGGGCACGGCGCTGTTCGCCGGCACCATCGGTTTATTCCAAAAGGATATAAAAAAGGTGTTGGCATATTCGACTATCAGCCAGCTGGGTTATATGTTCCTGGGGGTCGGGGTGGGCGCATTTGCGGCCGCTATCTTCCATCTGATGACGCACGCATTCTTCAAGGCGCTGCTCTTTATGGGTGCGGGTAGCGTCATTCACGGTACCGGCGGCGAACAGGATATGGAAAAGATGGGTGGCTTGCGGAAATATATGCCGGTGACATTCTGGACATTCATGGTTGGCACGCTGGCTATCACCGGTATTCCCGGACTGTCCGGATTCTTCAGTAAGGATGAGATTCTCTGGAAGGCGTTTTCGTCTCCGCATGGGCACTGGGCATTATGGCTGGTCGGCCTGATTGCCGCCGGATGTACCTCATTCTATATGTTCCGTCTGTTATTCAAGACCTTCTTCGGTAAAAACCGTCGGGCCGCGCACGGCTCAGAAGGTCACGGACATGATTCTCATTCTGATGGCGCTGCGTACGCGCCGGCACACGAGTCGCCCTGGATTATGACCTTACCGCTGGTGATATTGGCGCTGCTGTCAATCGTCGGTGGTTATGTGGGTATCCCGGCTATTATCGGTGGGGCCAACCATATCGAGCATTTTATGGCACCGGTATTCGCCCCGTTAGAGATGCATAATAAAAAAGTATTGAAGAGTCAAGATGATGCGATGGGAAATGGTGATTCCATAGTAAAAAATGACCAGTTATCACGGTCGCCTATCCCGACCCCGTCGGTTCGGGACGGGGAAGGCGACCTATCTCTAACGGGGTTCGAGACCAGCCACGAAGCGGTGGCCACGCATGGTGAAGCGCCGCTGGAACATCAAGAGGGTAGTCACGGCACGGAATTATTGCTGATGATTGTCTCGGTGGTGGTGGCCCTGGGCGGCATCAGCGCGGCATACTATTTCTATATGGTCAAACCGCATCTGCCTAAACAGATAGCGGCTAAATTCGCCTTTATCTATAATCTGGTCTTCAATAAATATTATGTGGATGAAATTTACCAGAAGGTTTTTATAAAGAATCTGTTGCGCCTGAATAACTTTCTGGCATATCAGATTGACTTGGGTATTATTGATTGGGTGGTCAATGCTGTGGGATTAGGCACAGTCCAGGCCTCCAAGGGTAGCGGTTGGACCGACGCCACATTCGTGGATGGGGCGGTCAACGGCACGGCCACTACGGTATTAGCCGGCGGTAAAGTAGCCCGGATACCGCAGACCGGTAAACTGAAGCACTATCTGACCTGGGCCGTGGCCGGCGTGGTAGTAGTGATTATTGGGTTCTGGCTGTTGCTATAATATATAAGATGTCCCCGGAATTATCGGATTAAAAAAAGGATGATGTTATGAATAACCAGCCAAAAACAGTAATAGACTATAGATTCGTAGAAGAATCTGGCGGGTACAATAAGGTCTTAGAAAATAAGTATACTTTCCGATACGATAAGAAGGGCAATGCGATTGAAGAGGTTTTGTATGTTGTCGATGGTAAGTTAAGGAATAAGTTACTTTCCAAATATGATGACAAGGGCAATGCGATTGAAGAAATTTCGTATGGTGCCGATGGTAAGTTCACGGATAAGCGTCTTTCTAAATATGATGACAAGGGCAATGTGATTGAGAGGGCTTTGTATGATGCCGGTGGTAAGTTAGATGGTAAGCGTCTTTCTAAATATGATGACAAGGGCAATCAGATTGAGTGGGCTTCGTATGATGCCGATGGTAAGTTAAAGTGTAAGTTACTTTTCAAATATGATGATCAGGGCAATAAGATTGAGAAGGCTTCATATAGTGTCGATGGTAAGTTACTTAATAAGGCCCTTTACAAATATGATGACCAGTGCAATCAGATTGAGTGGGCTGAGTATGATGCCGGTGGTAAGTTAGAGGGTAAGAGCCTTTCTAAATATGATGACAAGGGCAATGTAATTGAGAGGGCTTTGTATGATGTCGATAGTAAGTTAGAGTGTAAGTTACTTTTCAAATATGATTACAAGGGTAATGTGATTGAAGATATTTCGTATGGCGCCGATGGTAAGTTAATGAGTAAGTGCTTTTACAAATACAGATATGATGACAAAGGCAATCAGATTGAGCAGGCTGAGTATGAGATAAAGGAAGGATTTGGTAAGGTTGAAGAAGTCCCGAAATCTCAGACCGTCTGGGAATATTAGTTTTATAAGAAATAGTATAATTCGGGGGGACGCAATAATTATTGATTAAGATGCCCCCGGAATTAGATTACGGAGGACGGGGAATGACTCCCTAGGGCTGGGAAGTGATTGCTTGGGCCTGGGAAGTGATTCCCTGGGGTCGGGAAGTGATTCCCCAAGGCCAGGGAGTGATTGCCCAAGGCTGGGAAGTGATTCCCTGAGGCCAGGGAGTGATTGCCCAGGGCTGGGAAGTGATTGTCTGAGGCCAGGGAGTGATTCCCTGGGGTTGGGAAGTGATTCCCTGAGGCCAGGGAGTGATTGCCTGAGGCCAGGGAGTGATTGCCTGGGGCTGGGAAGTGATTGCCCGGGGTATTTATAGAAATAGGATGCTTTGTTGAATAACTCGCTAATTCGCTCCTTGTGTCATTCCCGCGTAGGCGGAAATCCAGTAACTACACTGGGTCTGGATTCCTGCTTTCGCAGGAATGACAGGATAGTGGTAGTTATTTAACAAAGTATAAAGAGAGGTTAAATATGACAAAATCAGCTTATTATCTACCTGAAACAGACGGTGGCAAGGCAGCGTTCCTCAGGAATTTCGCCCTGAAACTGCCCGGCTATGCATCGGTATTAGGCATTACCCCGGCTGAGGTGGCCTCGGTCCAGGCCGATGCGGCTGCGTTCAAGTACATCCTGGCTATGAATATGGGATATAAGACTGACAAACAGGAGGTCTCCAAGTATAAGGATGCGATGCGGGACGGTCCGTCCGGCACATCGCTGGGCCCTTGGCCAACTCCAGCGCCCCTGCCGGCTGCCCCGGCCATGGTTGAGGCGGGGATTTTCGCCCGCATCCGTAAGATGGTGGCGCGCATCAAGGCCACCCCGGGCTATACCGAAGCCATCGGCGAAGGCTTGGGCATCGTGGGCGACGAGCAGGTTCTTGACATCTTCAATATGAAGCCGCTTCTGAAGAGCCGGTTAGATGCCGGTCGTCCGCTGATTATCTGGACCAAGGGCCGGGCTGATTCCCTGGACATCTATGTTGACCGCAAGGACGGAAAGGGATTCGTCTTCCTGACTACCGATACCCAGCCGGATTATCTGGATACCGTTCCGATGCCGGACGGGGTGGCATCGTTTGTTTGGGATTATAAAGCCATTTACAAAATCGGCGATGACACGGTCGGCCAATTTTCCGACCCGATTGCCGTGACCGTGACCAGGCAGCCTGCCTGAGCGAGTACGCTCGCAGTCAGGCCCGGGTTTTAGAAAAAGAGGAGCCCCGCCATTCGGCGGGGTCTAAGAGGTTGTAACATCCTGACGGATTAACAGCCTCTAAGAGAGGTATAATTTATGATTTCAAATTACCTGTTAACGCTGCTGATTTTCCTGCCCATGATGGCCGTGCCGATTATCCTGTTCCTGCCGGCCAAGGCGCATAAGACCATCCGCTGGACCACGATATTTTTTACGGCAATCCAACTGGCCATGGCGATTTACCTGCTGACTATCTATAATACCAAGACGGCTGATTTCCAGTTTGTGGAAAAGTACAGCTGGATTCCGGCCTTTAACGTGGAATACCATTTAGGGGTGGATGGCCTGTCTGTCCTGATGATTCTCTTAACCCCGCTTATCTGCTTTATCGGGATATTTGCCTCGTGGAATATCAACAAGGGAGTCAAGGGCTATTTCATCCTTTACATGATTCTTAATACCGGGATGATGGGAGTATTCTGCTCACTGGATTTCTTCCTGTTCTACGTGTTCTGGGAAGTGATGCTCCTGCCTATGTATTTCCTGATCGGCATCTGGGGCGGACCGCGCAAGGAATACGCGGCCATCAAGTTCTTCCTCTACACATTGTTCGGCAGTGTCCTGATGCTGCTGGTGATGCTGGCGTTGTATTTCTCCAGCACGCCGCATACCTTCTCAATCCCGGAATTAATCAAGGTCAGCAGCACCTTTAAAGGCACGTTCTGGTTGATAGCTTTTATCGGATTATTCATTGCCTTTGCTATCAAGGTGCCGGCCTTTCCGTTCCATACCTGGTTGCCTGATGCCCATACCGAGGCGCCCACCGCCATCAGCGTGATTCTGGCCGGCGTGCTTTTGAAGTTAGGCGTGTATGGATTGATAAGGATTTCGTTACCGATTCTGCCTGATGCGGCACATAGTTTCGCTTTGATTATGGCTATAATCGGTGTGATAAATATTATTTATGGCGCGCTCTGTACCATGGCGCAAACGGATCTCAAGCGGATGATTGCCTATTCCAGCATCAGTCATATGGGTTTTTGCCTGCTGGGTATATCGGTTGTTTGTTGGGTCGGGGTTTCGGCGGACAGCGCCATCCCGGCTTTAACCGGTGCGATACTGCAGATGTTCAACCACGGATGTATCGCCGCGATGCTCTTCTTGATTGCCGGCGTGATTTATGATCGGGCGCATCATCGCGATATCAACGGATTCGGCGGGCTGGCCATCCGGATGCCGATCTATGCCGGGATGACCACATTCGCTTTCTTTGCCTCGATGGGCCTGCCGGGCTTGAGCGGATTCATCAGCGAAATCCTGGTGTTCCTGGGCGCATTTAAGGTCTATCCGATAATAGTTGTTATTTCTGTTTCCGGCGTGGTCCTGACCGCCGGTTATTTCCTCTGGGCTATGCAGCGGATATTCCTGGGACCGCTCAACGAGAAATACAAGGATTTACCGGATATAAATAGCCGGGAGATGTTTACCCTGGTGCCGTTGGGATTGATTGTGTTGTTTGTCGGCGTTTACCCGATGCCGGTAATCAACTTGATTACGGAGTCAGTTAAAAACCTTATTACGTTAGTAAAGTGAGATTGTTAAGAAACCCCTTTTCTGTCATTGCGAGGTCACCGAAGGTGACCGTGGCAATCTAATTAGGACTATGAGATTGCTTCGCTATCGCTCGCAATGACACTTAGGAACTCTTTTTCAATAATCTCAAAATAGAATATGAACAACCTTGATAGCTTGAAATATTTCCTGCCGGAAATAGTGCTGGTGGGCGGGATGCTGCTGATTATCCTGTTTGACCTGATTGTTTCGTTCCGGAAGGCAATTCCGTATCTGGTGCTCTGGACACTGGGTGTGGTGTTTTTCATATCCGCCAATATGCTGGCTCAGGGTGTGGAAGCGACATTGTTTGAAGGGCTTATCAAGCTCAATGGATTCACGCTGTTCTTCAAGCTGCTCTTCACTCTGGTCACCGGCCTGACCGTATTGTTTTCACTGTCCGGCCAGAAGGGTCATCAGGGGGTTGAGTATTATGCGTTGCTGCTGATTTCCACGCTGGGGTTGTTCCTGCTGGCTTCGGCCAATGACCTGCTCATGATTTATCTGGGCCTGGAGGTGGTGAGTATCTGTTCCTATCTGCTGGTGGCTTCGCTCAAGGGGGTGCTGAAATCATCCGAGGCCGGATTGAAATATGTCATCTACGGCGCGATTGCCTCGGGCATAATGATTTACGGCATGGCGCTGCTTTACGGGCTCTACGGAACTATCTCGCTGCCGGAACTGGCCAATGCGGTGACCAATACGCCCAAGCTCGGCCCCGGTATTCTGACCCTGACTGCGGCGTTATTTATGGTTTTTGTCGGGTTCGCCTACAAGATAGCGGCTGTGCCGGTCCATATGTGGTGCCCGGATGTCTATGAAGGCGCGCCGACCGAAATCACGGCATTCCTGTCCGTGGCGCCCAAGGCGGCCGGATTTGCCATCATCATCCGTTTCTTCTTTGGTATGATTCCGGCTATTCCCGAATTAAGCATCCCGTTTTCAGCGCAATTTCAGCAATACTGGCAGACCATCCTGGCTGTTATCTCGGTTCTGACTATGACGGTGGGCAATCTGGCCGCGCTGCATCAGACCAATCTCAAGCGTCTGCTGGCCTATTCCAGCATCGCCCACGCCGGCTATATTATGATGGGCTTGGTTATTATGACTAGCAGCGGCATGCAGGCCATGGTGCTCTATCTGCCGATTTATCTGTTTATGAATATGGGCGCATTCTTCGTGGTCTATATTATTGAACGGCAGACCGGCAAGGTTGACATCAGTGAATACGAAGGCCTGGGCTGGCGCATGCCGTTTCTTGGGGTGATGATGGCTATATTCCTGTTCTCGCTGGTGGGGCTGCCGCCACTGGCCGGATTCATCGGCAAGCTTTATCTCTTTGCCGCGGTCATCAGCGCCAAGTGGTATATCCTGGCGGTTATCGGAGTGCTGAACGGCGTGGTCTCGCTTTATTACTATGCCCGGATTGTCAGGGCCATGTTCCTGACGGTGCCCCAGGGTGATTCGGAGCCCAGCGCGCCAAAGACGCCGCTCGGCGTATTTGATTCCATTCTGTTACTTATCTTCGTCATTCCGGTTCTGGTGCTCGGTCTTTGGTGGACCCCGCTGATACAGGTCATCAACAAGGCATTGGGGATTTAAGCAGATATTTACAGAATATACAGAAAACACTTGACACAAATATTTATTTCGGTAGATTACCTCCTATATAACCGAGTCTAATCTATTTAGATTTTGTAATTGGTGTCTGCCCTAGCATCGGGGCGGAAGGGAGAGGGAATATGCTAATCAGAACAATCGTACTGGGCCTATTGGTAGTTTCAGGATTTATCGGCTACAATAATTTATCAGCCACAGCTCCAACCGCCGGTTCGTCCGGTTCGGAAACATGGCATTACAAAATTACTGCTTCTGACGATTCAAATACCGCTCAAATAGATAATCTTAATGATGTCATATATCTGGAATTTGACAGCATCACACCGGCGTATGTCCAAGGTAACATTTTAATCTTATATTATGCCGATAAATTAGAATGCATTTCATTGGAAGAGTCGCCGGTTATTACGCAAGGTTTTCGGGCAAGCTGGATATCCGCGACCGGTCAGCCGCAATACGGCGGCGGTGGTAATTACTACTATTACGACTATATTAGCAACACGGTTATTTCCGATTTAGGGTCTGAGTGGGCTCAAACCTGGGTTAACGATTATAACGGCGGCGGCCCGGTTGGCACTATCGACCCTGCCTATGGTAATAATCTGATCTACACGGACAAAACGGCCCTGGCCCAGAAAATCGGGATACCGGCAATCGACATCGCCCGTTTGGGCGCAATACGGCTTTATGCCTCTACCTATGCGGGCTACCGCGACCCGGATGGCCCGTTTCAGACCGCGCCTCTGCGGCTCGGATTCAGGGCTCTTGCGACCGGCCCGGCTGCTTTTGCGGTATTGAATAGCGGACCGAATTCGTCTTCGGGATATTATTGGTTCTACGACCAGCTTGATTCGCTCTATATCTCACCCATCCAGGTTCTGTTCTTAGACAGAACCGCGCCTTTTGCAACCGTTACCACAAACCCACTCCTTAATATTTATGACTGCACCAACCAGAAACCTTTAAATATCACCATAGATACCTTTGACCCTGTAATTCCCGGGGAAGTAAATTCCGGTGTGGCCAATATTTTATACAATTTGGATAATCAATACTGGTGGATAACAGTTACAGGCACTTCGGCAATTATTCCGGTGAATACCCAGGGGGTTCATCAGCTCTCATACTATGCGATTGACCAAGCCGGTAATTTCGGGTCTCAAAATAATAAATATTTCATCATAGACCAAACATTGCCTGATTTTAGTGGCGCCGGGTCGATTTCTCCGATATCCACATTTAATGGAACAGTTGCCATCAGTCAGACCGTCATTACTTTCACCCAGCCAATAACCGATACCTATAGCGGCGCTCAAAGGGTTGATATAATAGTAGGTGATGCAACCGGCGTTGTGAACAGCTACGTTTTATCATCATTATCCGGCACGCCTTTAACCGGCACAATGAGCGGAACAATAAATTTGTTACTACCCGATGGCACATATACTATTACCCGTACCGTGGTGGACAAGGCCGATAACGTTTCTGCTCCATTGGTTATTTCCGTCCTGATTGATAAAACACCGCCCGTAATCACGGCTACGCCTGACCTTGACCTCTGGTATAACATTGCTCCGGTAACCGCGACATTTAGCGCGACTGACACCGGCTCCGGCCTGGCCTCAGGCCCCACGCCCCAGCAGGCAGTTAGCGACACCGAAGGCGTAACCAAGGTCATCTGCCAGGCCTATGATAATGCCGGCAATAAAGCCGAAAAGACATTCTATATCCGCATAGATTCAAGCAGGCCGGATTTCGCCGGCCCTGAAATTATTTTCCCATCCATTATGGGCGGCAACGGTATACCTATTATCACTCAACGGACCATCACGATTATCAAGCCGATAACAGACACCTACAGCGGTGCGGAATATGTTGAACTAACTGTCTTTAATTCAAGCGGTATTATTGTAACGGAAGCGACCTTGTCACTGGTGGAAGGCTCGCCGCTTTCCGGCACCATCCGGGGAACCGTGACCCTGCCTGATAGTTTACCGGACGGAGAGTATACTTTTATCCAGGTCCTCTATGACCGGGCCGGTAATTATTCTGACCCCGTAATAATTCCGGTTATTCTGGCTACGACCACAATTCCGCCGGAACAGCAGGGGTTTATCATTGTCCCGCTGGATGAATACGGCAATATTATTAACACCCTCAGGGCAAACCAGGATGATATCGTTTATGTGGAACTCCAGGGCAATGTCCCACCCGGTTATTACTGGGGCGCGGTGCTGGTCACAGCCGAAGGCGCTGATATTATATCCATTGAAGAAAGTTACGATTATTGGTGGAATGGTATAGGTTTGTGGTGGACTAGCGCATCAGCCGACCCAACCCGTGGCGGAGCAGATGACCTCTATTACTACAACCATATCCATTCACCGGATAACGACACCTATAAATCAGAGGGTTCATCCTGGGCCGCGGCCTGGCAAGACGAAGGAGACTATTATGGCTATACCCCTGGACCAGCCGGGAGTTTGGTTACCGGAACCGGTATTTCAGAAGCCCGTCTCTATTACAGCGGATATTTAGGCAACCACTCCAAAACCAGGCCCGGCATCAGATTAGGCCTCAGGATAAAGAATCCCAATAGCGTTGCATTTGAAATTTATAGTAACGACCTGACGGAATTCAACTGGAATGATTTTTCGGCGTTTAATGATGTAACCGTGGCGGTTACACCCCGTGTAAATTTCCAGTCAGTCCATACCGAAGGCAACAATGTCTGGATTCAGGTTTCAGGCCCAATCAGCACCACGGTCGGAGACACGGTAACCATCAGCACCTATGGCGAATTGATGTATGACACCTATTTATACAATGCCTCATTAGTGCGGACCGAAAGCGATGGAGTTACCAGCACCCTTATAACCGTCACTGATGTAGCGGGGAATGAATGGGGGCCGGAAAGCGTTTCATATATGATAACCCATGCCTCAACTGAAACGGGCACCGCGACAATGCAGGCTGACGGTCACGAACCACAAATATCCATGATGACCTACGGTATAATACCTGACCTGCCGGAGATTATCGGTCCACCGACCATTGAGCCAAGCGTTGACTTTAATGGATTAACCGTCATCAGCAAAACCGCTATTACTGGAACAGTGCCAGTCAGCAACAACACCACAAGCGTGGATGTAGCTGTTACAGATAAGGATGGTGAGCTGGTAGCAACCGCGACTTTACCCGCCTCAAACGGCACGGCAACCGGACCCATCAACTTACCGCCTGATTTACCGGACGAATACTATACCTTTACCTATGTAGCAGTAAATGATGCAGGCCGTTCAGGCGGATCTACCCATTCTGTAAAACTTGACCTGGAACCGCCTGGAATATCTTATTTGATTATTCCTCCGGAACCTAACGCAAACGGGTGGTACAATACTCCGGTAACAGTAATATTCAAGGCAATAGATGGTGAATCAGGGGAATCTTGGAACCCAATCGAGGTAACCATTAACGCTGAAGGCATAGGGCTTATTGCCGGTCCCTGCATAGCCATTGACGGTGTCGGAAACGAAAGTCTCCCCCTTTCTGTGTTTGTGAATATAGATATGACCAAGCCTGAAATTACTTATGTAATCGCACCTGAACCTAATGACAACGGCTGGAACAAGGACGATGTAGAGGTAACCTTTAGCGCCACAGATACTCTCTCCGGTATTGATGGAGAACCTACTTATACAGAAACGCTTTCAGATGAAGGCGAGGGGCAAGGCGCATTCTGGTTTTTCTTTGATAATGCAGGCAATATGGCGTTAAAAGAAACCGAAGAACCCATTAATATTGACAAGACCCCGCCGGAAGTTACTCATGAAATGTACCCTCCCGAACCTAATGATGCGGGATGGTATAAAATACCGCCGGCCGTTATTTTTGATGCTACAGATAACCTTTCCGGGGTGGATAGATACGAGCCATCTAAGGATCATTCCTTTGGAGAAGGGGCAAATCAGCAATTTACCTGCAAGGTTTATGACAAGGCCGGTAATTATGAAACTGATAAAGTCGAAAATATTAATGTTGATTGGACTCCGCCTGAATTTACAGAACTGCCAGGCGATATTACCGTGGAGCAGACAAGTTATGAAGGCGCGCCCGCAGGCAATGCGTTTCTAAACGGCGCCACAGCAGAGGACCAACCCGGACTCAGTGGGATAAAAAGTGTTACCAATAATGCGCCGGCGATTTTCCCGCTCGGCGGACCTTGGCCTGTTATCTTCAGAGCCATTGACAATGCCGGCAATTGGGTAGATGAAATACGCTCCGTAACAGTTCAGGATACTACCCCGCCTGTTATTACCGCGCCAAATGCTATTACTGTGGTGGCAACAACTAAACTAAAGGGTGTTTTTGGAACCTCCAAAGCTAATCCGGCAATTCAGGCATTTCTAAATGCGGCTACAGTAATAGACATTTGCGACTCAAATCCAATTCTTACTAATAACGCTCCAACTTTCTTTCCCGTGGGAAAGACGGTAGTTACCTTCAAAGCCAAAGACCTCTCTGGTAATACCGCTACCGAAGCAGTTAATGTTGTGGTAATCAAGATTCAAAAGCCACCAAAACCACCACCACCTCCTGGTGAAGAGATAGAGGTAACAATTTATTACCCCAACAGTACAGAGTCGGCTATTTTCCCATTAGACGCACGTACCAAAAAAGTAATGATTTGGTTTGCTGCCGAAGGGTTTCCTCAGGGAGGTGATTATACATGGAATAGCTTGACGGGTATTCCTCCCTCCGGCGGTGGGTACAGTCATATGACAACCTATTCAACTACAGGAGAAAAAACCGTTGAGGTTACCTATACTTACAACGGACAGGTTGCTCGAGATACCAGAAGATTCTGGGTGGTTGACAATACTGTAGATGCAGTTGGCTATCAGAGATTTATCGGCGATGAAGTAGAAGGAACTACCTTCAATTATGAAGTCAATATGAATGATGATATTGCCAGAACTGATTTTACATTCAAGGCGGGTAACAATACGCTTAAATTTAAGGCGGATAAGGATGCCGCCCAGCAGATAGATTTAAGTTATGAAATAAATTCCACTATCCAGAAAATGCCGACAACACGGCCACCATATATTGAATTCTCTCCACCTACTCTTCTTAATCCTTCTGCTTCTAAGTCGCCACAGGTTACAACTCAACAGTCAACAGAAGAGGGGGAATTGTCCAGGGT
>SDBU01005212.1_pt1 | contig 15669 bp, 19 predicted proteins | sample 2277071 | NCBI WGS metagenome assembly SDBU01 (sample SAMN10397929, study PRJNA504765) | marine sediment metagenome | isolation source: marine sediment core GS08_GC12, 126 cmbsf | place: Arctic Ocean: Gakkel Ridge, Loki's castle | collected 2008
GTTATTGCCGGTGAGACCATCAGAGAAGTAAAGCAAAAGATGGGACTCATCCAGGGCAGGTAACGAAGAGTTGGGCATTATTCTAAAAGAGAAAAAGGAAGGCTTTCAAAATGGCATCAACCGAAGACCTGCTCAATGAATACCAGCAGAAGCGACAGAAAATAAAGGAGATGGGAGGCGCTGAGGCTATCGAAAGGCGCCACAAGGGAGGTCAGTGGACAGCACGGGAAAGGATAGAGTACCTTTTTGACCCTGGCACCTTCACCGAGATAGGGCTGTTCGTAAAGCACCGAACCACCGCCTTCGGGCTGGATAAACGCGAAATACCCGCCGAGGGGATTATCACCGGCTTTGGCAAGGTAAACGGCAGATACGCAGTTGTCATGGCTGAGGATTTCATGGCTATGGCGGGGACTTTCGGTGAGTATCACGGCAGGAAGCTCGCCAATGCCCTTAACTTCGCCAAAGAAAAGGGATGGCCCTTTGTCGGCATGAATGATTCTGGCGGCGCTCGTCTCCAGGAAGGGATGGATACCCTGGAATCCTACGGCTGGACGTTCAAGTCCCAAATCCTGGCTTCGGGCGTAGTCCCTCAAATAGCCTTACTCATGGGCCCCTGCCTGGGGGGACAGGCCTACCATCCGGTGATGCAGGACTTCCTTATCCAGTGCAAAGATACCGGCTTTATGGGCATTGCCGGTTCCGCCTTCGTAGAGACACAGTTGGGTGAGAAAATCAGCCTCCAGGAGCTCTCCGGATACAAAGCCCACGCTGTTAAATCAGGGTGCGCACATGTAGTGGCTGATGATGATAAAGACGCTATCGATAAATGCAAGACTCTGCTATCTTTCTTCCCCTCCAATAACCGGGAGAAGCCACCCCGCATCAAGACCGATGACGATCCCGAAAGAACAATAGCCGAGCTGGACAGCATAATCCCAGACAAAACCACCCAGCCTTACGATATGAAGAAGGTAATTAAGGCGATAGCAGATGACGGCCATTTCTTTGAAACGATGGCGCTCCACGCACCCAATGTAATCACTGGTTTTGCCCGCTTCAACGGCCGCCCGGTGGGTATCTTCGCCAACCAGCCGATGCATGCCGCGGGCATTATAAACATTGACGCCGCCGACAAAGGAGCCAGATTCATCAGGTTCTGCGACCTGTTCAACATCCCGATGCTTGCTCTCGGGGACTGCCCGGGGTATATGATTGGTTCGGAGCAGGACTGGAAAGGCATACTGCGCCACGGCGCCAAATTGCTTTTCGCCTGGGCTGATGCGACGATACCCCTGATTTCAATCATGGTGAGAAAGTCCTACGCTGGTGCTCATTACGGGATGCTGGATAAAGCCATCGGCGCCGATTTCGTTTTTGCCTGGCCTACCGCCCGCGTTACCATCGTCGGCGCCGACACCGCCGCCAGCGTTATCTTCGCCAGGGAGATAAGAGAATCGGAGAACCCGGCAGAGACAAGCGCCAAGCGAATCAAGGAGTACAGCGAACTTTACGAGAACCCCTATCAGGGAGCCGAGCGCGGCTATATTGATGATATTATCATGCCCAGTGATACCAGGAAAATGATAAATAGAGCCCTGGATGTTCTGGAGAACAAGAACAAGGATAACAAGGCATTTAACGCCAGACCCTGGAGAAAGTACTCCAATATTAATCTGTGAGGTAAGACTGCTATAGAAATAATCCCCGCTGTAGACATCAGAGATGGCAAGTGCGTCCGCCTGTATCAGGGCGATTACAACCAAGAAACGGAATATTCCGATGACCCATTAGACGTAGCCCTGCGATGGCAATCGCTGGGAGCACCCCGACTTCACATCGTTGACCTTGATGGCGCCGCCAGCGGCGAGCTTCATAACCGGGATATTATTGAAACGCTAGCCGGCGCGATGCTGGTGCCTACTCAACTGGGTGGAGGCATCCGCCAGCTGGAAACGATAGAGCAATTGCTGAAAGCCGGCATGGAGCGCATCATTCTGGGCACGGCTGCCGTGGAAGACCCCGGGCTGGTTAAAGAGGCGTGCCGCAAGTTTAGCGAGTCTATCATCGTCAGTATCGATGCCAGGGAAGGACGCATCGCCACCCACGGCTGGCGACAAGAAACGAGTCTGGGTACTGTAGAATTTGCTCAGTCCATGTCCCGATTGGGAGTGAAACGTTTTATTTACACTGATATTGTGCGTGATGGCACCCTCACCGAGCCCAATTTCACCGCCATCGCCGAGCTGGTGAACGCCATCAGAGCACCGGTTATCGCCGCCGGTGGTATTTCATCACTACTCCACCTCACCATGCTGAAGCAGCTTGGCGTCGAGGCAACCATCGTGGGCAAGGCACTCTATACCGGAGACATCAATCTGAAGCAGGCGATAGATGCTATTGGCTAAATGGAAGGAAAAGCAGTCTTAGCGGGGGAAGTTTAAAGAGGCTTCTCCCTGAAGGGGATACAGGGGGTGAGGTAAATATGGATAATCTTAAATTCGATGAAAAGGGTCTAATCCCGGCCATCATTCAGGATGCCGATACCAGCGAGGTGCTGATGCTGGGCTACATGAACCAGGAAGCCCTGCGCCGAACATTAGCCGGCGAAGATGTCTGGTTTTACAGCCGCAGCCGCCAGGAATTATGGCACAAGGGGGAGACCTCAGGCAACTACATTAGAGTGCGGGAAGTATGGCAGGACTGTGATAGCGACACTGTTCTGGTTAAGGCACACCCCACCGGCCCGGTGTGCCACACTGGCAACAAGACCTGCTTCTTCCAACAGCTAACCAAAGAGGATATAGAAACAAGCCATCAAGGGGAAGCCTGAGCTGCTTCCTGCGGTTGTTCAACCTCGATTAGTTTCCTTAATGCCACCAGGGCGACCTCCAGTTGGTCATCATCAGGCTGTCTGGTGGTTAACGTCTGTAACCACAGCCCGGGAGTCAGGATAGCCCTGACCAAGCCATTTTCAATGTGCCGGCTACCGAAATAGATAACTTCGTAACCAAGAGCGGCAATCAGCGGGACAAGGACAATGCGCGACAAGACCATTATCCACAACGAGGGTAGGCCAACAAGGGCAAAGACAATAATTGCTATCATCAATACCACAAACAGAAAGCTGCTCCCACAACGTACATGAGCCGTACTGTGTTCTCTGACTGCCTCCAGTTCCAGTGGAACATCAGCCTCATAAGCATTAACAACCTTATGCTCAGCACCGTGATAAGCGAACGTCCGCTTGATATCTGGTAACAATATTACCAGCCTGAGATAGGCAATGAAAATGGCCAGCCGGACAAAGCCTTCTATCAGATTGAATAGCAGAGGCGAGGTGACGTTAAACAGCCTGGTCAGGAAAAGGGGCGCCATAAAGAACAAGACAACGGCAAAGCCGAGGGAAACAGCGAGCATAGTCCAAAGGAATACTCCGCCAACCTTCTCCTCTTCCTCCTCCAGAGCCACATTAGCCGAATAGAGGAGAGTCTTAATACCAAGTACCAGAGCCTCAATCAGGACAATGATGCCCCGTACTAGCGGAGTCGTCCTCATCCGACCGGTATAGATAGAGGCCAGCGGCTGTGTGTCCACAACCAGTTCGCCATCAGAACGACGTACTACGGTTACCCTAGTTTCTCGCCCCCGCATCATCACCCCCTCGATAACCGCCTGTCCCCCGTAATAGAATCTATTTCCCACGATAAAATCTCCGCAATAAAGAAAAAGGAGCGGTTTCACAGCACCGCTCCTACTTCCGCACCTATGTCTCGCTTAGCTTTCTCTCTTGTAGCGCCGCCGGAAGCGCTCCACACGCCCGGCAGTATCCACTATCCTCTGCTCCCCAGTATAGAAGGGGTGACATTTACTGCACAACTCAACCCTTATTTCCTTCCTGGTAGAGCCAATAGTAAAAGTGTTCCCACAAGAACAAATTACCTTGGCATCGGCAAAATACTGAGGATGAATCCCCTCTTTCATGCTATCTTTAGCTAGCGTAGACGCTAACCTTCCTCCTGTTGTTGCGGGCAGGCTCAAATTTGACAATGCCCTCAATCAGGGCGAAAAGGGTATAATCTCTGCCTACACCCACATTATTGCCCGGATGAATGCGGGTACCCCGCTGGCGAACCAGTATGGTGCCGGCATTAACCGTCTGTCCGGCATACCTCTTGACGCCGAGCCGCTTTCCCTGACTATCGCGGCCATTTCTCGTGCGCCCGCCTCCCTTTTTATGTGCCACTTTCAACCACCTCTTTTTTACGCCGCCGAACCTTCTTAACTGGCTCAGCAGACACAGCCCCCGGCTCAAGTATCTGGTCTATCACCAACCTGGTATAAAGCTGGCGATGCCCAGTCTTCTTACGATAACGCACCTTGGGCTTATACTTAAAAACAATAATTTTCTTAGCCTTGCCCCCTCCCTGTGAGGTGGCAAACACCTTCGCTCCCTCAACAGTAGGCGTGCCCACGGCCACCTTATCGTCATCGGCGATAAATAATACTCTATCCAGCTCGACAGTATCGCCCTCAGGTGCGTCCAGATAGTCCACATACAAAATCTGGCCATGGGTTACCTTATACTGCTTGCCACCGGTTTCAATGATAGCGTAAATCTTTCTGCCTCCACAAACAGACTATTTTACCAGTTAATACCACCAAGCGTCAAGTGACTGAATGTCTTCTTACTACTCCTAAGTGGTTGGTGCTAATCCTTCTTTTTGTATCCTATGATATTGCTAACAACCACTGTGAGGAAAAGGAGAACAAACAGAAGTTGAAACGCAAATATAGTATGACCCCAAAAGCCAATCGGGGTGACATCAGAAGACCCTATTGTTATGGCATTGCGGATGGAATAATAAAAAGCCTGTGTCATACAATCAATACCATCAAAGAGATGGCTCTGAATGAATGCTATAAGAGAAAAAGAGAGGGTTATTTCTCCATAATTGATGAAATTGAGTATCAAAGTCCTAGACATATTCACAGGAGGTTGGCTGTGGATTTTGCCGAGAATATATTCGTTAACCCAAAATTGGAATATATCAAATAGACGATAACTAATAATAGCTAGATAGAGGGGCGGGAGAGTAATGACACAATCGCTAAAAATAGAGAGCATGAATAAGACGAATAATATAGTGAACCAAACAAGAGTATATATATCGGTGGCACGGTATTGCCGTTGCTTGAAGCATAGACCACCCTGTTTTTCAATACACTTTCTAATAATGATGATTAGTGAAAGGTGTTCTAATATGAAAAAGAGGCGGTTGCAACTGGGGAGAATCAACCCCTCATTATTAAAACATTTAACTTTCCACCAATCTTCTCTCCAATATTCACAGCATCCCAAATGCGACTTGAGACATAGAAAAATTGTTGGGAAGGCAAAGACAGCAATAATACCTATGCCAACAAGAGTCCAACCACAAGTTGTCATGGCGCAATTATATCACAAGGTGGGTATATAGCTATGCATAGTCGGGATTGTTTAATGTCGAACATATCGCCTTCCCCAATACAGGAACGGCGCTTCATTCAGGACACATACCAAGAAGGGTAGTCAAGAATTCCCAGTTCACATTACTTGAAAGTGGCCGAATATCTTATCCCGGAAGCTTCTGCCAGAGCTCCTGGACCTTTGTCTTTAGCTCATCCAGATTACCGTCATTATTAATGACCACATTGGCCTGCTTTGCCCGCTCCTCTGAAGATAGCTGGGAACGGATGCGGGCCAGGATTTGCTCTTCGGGCAGTCCGGTGCGTTCCTTAACTCGCCCGACAACCGTAGACTCAGAGGCTACCGTAACCCAGACCTCGTCCACTAATGGAGTCCAGCCAGCTTCCAGCAAGATGGCCGCCTCAAGCACTACTACCGCCACTCCCTGCTGACGGCATTCCTCAATCCGAGTCTCCATCATCTGGTACATCCGGGGGTGCACTATCTGGTTCAACCGTGCCAGTGATTCAGGATCGCTGAACACTATCTCACCCAGCTTCTTGCGGTCAATTTCATCATCAGGGGTAAGAATCTGCCTGCCAAAAGCAGCCACTAGCTCCTGCCAGGTCTCAGTATTAGGCCGATACGCTTCATGTCCTACTTTATCCGCATCCAGAATGACGGCACCCAGTTCCTGCAGGTACTGCGACACGGTGCTCTTGCCACTGCCGATACCCCCGGTAAGACCTATTACCTTCATCATTCACCAACCTTGTCAGTCTACTTACTGGCAGCCAGCCAGTCAATAAAATAAGAACCTACAGAGAAGGGGGAGTTTCCCTTCAAATTTCCCTGGCCAGAACCAGCCCCCATACCGATACGACTCCGGCCGCCTTCAGAGCCACAGCACAGGCATCAAGGGTAGCTCCAGAGGTGGAGACGTCGTCAATAAGCAACACCTGCTTGTCCCGCAACCTGTCATCACGGCAGGCAAAAACACCGGCCACATTGCTCCGTCTCTGGCCCACATTCGCCGTCCTGGCCTGGGGAAGAGCATGCCGTTCCCTAAGCAGGCAATCATCTACTACCGGTAGACGGGTAAGTTTACCCAGCTCCCTGGCCAGCAGGGCGGATTGATTATAGCCACGCTCCCTTAATCGTTTCCTATGTAGCGGCACCGACACCAGAACCTCTCCAGGCACAGGGCTGGTGTCCAGATAATCGCTTAGCGACTGAGCCAGAGGTGCAGCCAGAGTCCTGAGATTCTGATACTTTAGCTGATGGATAGCCTGACGCATTACCCCATCGAACCGGAACGGGGAACGAATACCGTCTATCTCCGCCTGCCAGCTAACACAGCTTGAGCAAAGTATGCCACCAGGTTGGGGTTTACCACACCGGGGACAAAGCGGGGGCGCAATCCGTGGTAGCGAACGGTAACAGGAGGAACAAATAAAACTACCCTCCCTACCACAGCCGACACACCATCGCGGGAACAGCAGGCCCAGTGCCACCCCCTTGAGCTTAGTTAGCTAAGGAAGCACGCTTGCCATCCATAATTTAGATATTCACGATGAACTCCCGTTATTCTAGCGGGAACGACTAGTGTGTAACGCTCCGTTCATGATGGGTTCATCGATATAGACGTCACCATTCCTGATCTTCAGGTTGTAGCCACACTCAGGATTGGTGCAAACCCAGGCTTTGTAGTTAATGGTTGCCCCCTGACTACCGAAATCAGACAGGGGTACCAGGTCGCCAGACTTACACTTCTGACATTTGGGGAAAGCATTTTGTTCCACGAGGTCCACCTCCCAACCGGAATTAGATTTCATACAGTATACACTAAACTCTTATTGCTGACAAGGGCTTTTTCCCTACACAGAGATTACAAGAACTGAAGAAAGAGCAAAAATCTAAACCTTCGGCTGCGTTTTGTTAGACAGCGACTTCTCAATACGCCAATTGAATTTGCTAAACATTTGACATACACTCTGCTCGCCGAAAAGACTCCAGCTCTTAAAAACGGGCCAATTGCGAAATGCCCTAATATTGGCCTTCGCGAGGTCATTACACCTTTCCTCGCTACATTGTAGCTCACTCCAGTATGTCTCTAAGCCACTTGCGACCAGAGGGGGCATATTATCCAGTATCTCATAATCGATTTCACCAAGCTTAGGCGCTGCTGCCTGTCCATGAGCGGCAAAATGCCGCAGAAATGTCAATCCTTCGATAGTGTACTTATCATTTTTTGTTTGGACAAGCACACGGTCATCCGGAATACTGTCCACTTTACTGCAAGGAATGTCCCGGTTCGATGAATACGCTAGCCACTTGAATCCAGTCTTAAGGTCTTTAACCGCACCCTCACCCTTTACGCTATCGTTGCCTCTAACACAACGCCCAAGTATCTCGATTCCTGCTGCAAAGACACCATAAGCGGGAATATAGGTTATTCGGATGTTTTTGAAGTGGAGCAAATGGTCAACGCTCTCACAAATATCGTGTATAACGCCAATGACGTATAGTGCCTTGATGGTCAAGGGGTAGAAGTCTGGATTTCCTTTCACCGCTGCGTTTAGACTTAACCATTGTTCTTTTTGTTCTTGCCAGTTTTTGAGAACAACTGTAGTTTCTTTAAGCTTGACATTGACTGGTGCAGTCATTGTTTTACTCCCTCATCGATTGGATCAACACATCTCATAGTGAAGTCGAATTCTCTCTAGAAGCTAGTCTCTCCCGGTGGCATTACCGCAATATGCGAAAACGCCGAGTCTTTGGTTGCGCCGTGCCAGTGGTTCTCCCCTGCGGGAATAAGGATAATGGTACCCGGTGTCACCGTTACTTCCTCTTTCTCTGTGGCTACAATTCCTGTTCCCTCAGTAACGTATAGCACCTGGTCAAACGTGTGGGTGTGGAATACATTCACCGCACCGGGGCTGAAATTGACCATAATAACCCGGAAATCCTCTTCAACTTCACCAATAATGCGTTGTATGCTGACCTTGCCCTTGAAGATTCTGTTTGTTGTTTCTTCCCGGGCTTCGATATCGCCAGTCCTGACCACCTTCATCATTTTCCTCCTGATACTTTACTTTAGCCCGATTGAACTAATTCGGCTGTAGATAGCGCCTTCCCTGGTGAGCTGGCTCTTCATCAGGTTGACCGCATCTACCTGGATACCATGAATTGCCTCAAATTTCGTGCTGGCTATCAATTGCCCAAATGCCTGCCGCTCGTTTAATGATGCCTGGTTGCGAAGTCGAGCCAGAGTCAAATGGGGTGTAAATTTTCGTGATTCCGGAGCAAAGCCCAGGGGCACCAGACTGGACTCAATACGTTGCTGAAGATGGCTGAGCTTATCTACCTCTCCACTTAGCCCTACCCAGGCTACCTGAACCCGTCTCAAATTGGGGAAAACTCCCAGCTCTCTGAGCTTCAGCTGAAAGGGATGAATTCCCTGGATAGCTTCCTCCATCGCCTTCGTTATCTCCTCAATTCTCTCTACGGCAACACTACCCAGAAACTTCAGTGTCAGGTGGATGGCATACGGGTCAACCCATTTCACCCCGGACTGATTACCCAGTTTCAATTGACTTTGGAGTTGAACCAGCTCCTGTTTCAGTTCATCAGGCAGTTCAATGGCAATGAAAGAACGAACTTGCTCCATAGCTCAAACCTTATGTAAACCTGGTCAATATTTCTAGTGCTCCACGATGCCCAGCAACCTCCGGGCATTACCTGACAGAATCAGGTTCTTTGTTTCCCGTGGCAAATCCAGAGAACCAATCTCTTTAAGCAACCGACTCTGGGTAAGCAAAGGATAGTCACTGCCAAAAAGAATCTTATCGGCACCAACAAGCTGAACAACCTGACTGTATATCCGGGGACTGTATAGAAAGGGTGAAGCCGCAGTATCAAAAAAGATATTGCTGATTGCATCTTTAACTTCAGGCATTAAAGCATAGAAGGGTAAACCACCTCCCCAGTGGGCACAGACCACGGTCAAGTCAGGGAAGCTGGTAATGAAGGGATAGAGGACATCCGGGGTAATGCTCCCCTTACCCTGATACTGGTGACCTACCGGCTCGGAGGCATGAGTGAGCAGGATGAGTTTGTGCTCTCTCATTACCTCAATGAAAGGCTCCGGTGCCTGCTGTTCCGCAAGACCGAATAACTGCGTATCCGGTCTCATTTCACCCACACCCTTTATCCCTCCCCGGACACAGCGCTCAATTTCAGCGATAGCCGCTTCAAGCGACTGCAACTGAACAGTACAGAAACCTACCAGGCGCCCGGGGTAACGGGCTATTGACTCTAGAATATAGTCATTAGTTTCAACGCAGAGTTCGTGTGTAGCCCAGCCACCATTGAGAATGACCGAAATATCAACGCCGTCTTTATCCATACTGGCAATAAGTTCATCAGCAGTGGCTATCTTAGCTTTGGGGGAAGAGTACAGAGTGGCAAAACAGGGGTCGCGCTCAATGTACCTGTTGCGGTTTTCTTTGACCCAGGGTGAGAATACGTGCGTGTGAAAGTCAATAATCATTGCCAGATTATAGCAAGTACACCGCCCCTCTTTCAAACAGGCACAACCTGACCTCATTCAATGTCGTGCCGGTTTCTTCGAGCCGGTCTTCTATTTCGAAGAGCTTACCGCCGCAGAGGCAATAGTAATCTAAGATTCGAAAGTGCCGTCCCTCAGTTCTTTAGTCACGGTACCAAGTTTAGCCAAGGTTAGGTCATGAGTAACAGTAATAATGCCCACCTTCTCTGTCTCCACAATCTCTTTGAGCAGAGCGAAGATTGCCGCTCACGCAGGGCATGGGGCCAACCCCAGATCGCTGAGAGCGTGGAGTAGAGCGGGGTGCTGGAGAGAAGGGCAACAGCTACGAAGACACCAATTACAGTGCAAGAGAAGAGCCGCCAGTTAGCCAGGCTCCTTCTCATAACGAGCTGCCAGGCGGAAAAGAAAGCAACAACAGGTACAAGTTCGACCAATGCCAGAACTATGGCAAAAGCCTGGGAAGCTGTTGATATGTTGACATTGTGCAGGAAATAGTCTATCTTTTCGTTCCAGAAGGGAGGTGTAAACAGTGAGTCAAAGGAAAGAAGAATCACTTCTGGGCCCCTATCGGGTGCTGGACTTGAGCGATGAAAAGGGTGTCCTGTGCGGCAAGGTTCTGGCTGACCTGGGCGCCGATGTCATCAAAATCGAGCCTCCTGGAGGTGACCCTATGAGACGTATCGGTCCCTTTTATCACGACGAGCCAGACCCTGAGAAGAGCCTCTATTGGTTCACCTTTAACACCAGTAAGCGAAGCATAACCCTGGACATCACCAAGGCGGATGGGCAAGAGATCTTCAAGAGGTTGGTGAAGACCACTGACTTCGTCATCGAGTGTTTCCCTCCGGGTTACCTGGACAAGTTAGGGCTGGGCTATTCGGTTCTCAGCGCAGTAAACCCCCGTCTCATCATGACCTCCATTACCCCTTTTGGTCAGAGTGGCCCGTACCGTGACTATAAAGCCTACGACATCGTGGGTCTGGCCATGGGTGGTCTGATGTATCTTATCGGCGAGTCTGACCGTCCTCCGGTCAGGGTTACGGCTCAGCAGGGCTATGCTCAGGCCAGCGCCCAGGCAGCCGCCGGGACCATGGTTGCCCACTACTACCGCGAGGCAAGTGGGGAAGGACAACATGTAGATGTCTCCATGCAGGAAGCAGTGAGCAATACCATGGATACCGCCCAGCAAGCCTGGGACCTGCAGCAAATGGTTCAGAAGAGGGCGACACCCTTCCGACCGATAGGCGAGCGACTTATCCGCTGCGTCTACCCCTGCAAAGACGGGTACGTAGCCTGCTGGGCTCCAGAGACTTTGAAGGAGATTTCGGAGTGGATGGAAAGCATGGGAGTGCCATTCGATGTCGACGAGATGACCAGGTGGATAGAGCTGCGGGAAAAGATAGCCGCCGGGGAGCTAACCGCGAAGGAGGCATTTACCCAGGAAGAGCTTACCCGCATGCAGGAGATACGTCTGCCTCTCTTTGAACTCCTTACCAAGCAGGAAATCTATGATGGCGCCCTGGCCAGGGGCTTTGGCTGGGCTCCGGTGAGCACACCGAAGGACCTGGTGGAAAATGAACAGCTGGCAGCTAGAAATTACTTCGTTGAGGTAGAACACCCCGAACTGGGCACTTCCATCACCTACCCCGGCGCTCCTTATAAGATAGGCGAGACCCCCTGGCAGATATGGAACCGGGCACCGCTTATCGGGGAGCACAATGAGGAAATCTATGCCGGAGAACTGGGCATACCCAAAGAAAAGCTCAGCACTCTCCAGCAGGCAAAGGTTATCTAGAGGAGGTCAGTCCGTGAAGAATAAACAAGCTTTAGTCGGAATAAAGGTAGTCGATTTCTCATGGTACGCTGTGGGGCCTCAGACTGCCAGGCACCTGGGTGACAATGGAGCCGAGGTAATCAGGGTAGAATCGTCCGTCAGCCCCGACGGGCTGAGGAAAACTGGCCCCTTTAAAGACGGTATCGACGATGTAAACCGCAGCGGTTACTTCAACAACCAGAACCCAAACAAATACGGCCTGACCTTAAACCTGAAGCTACCCCAGGCAGTCGAAATTGCCAAGCAGCTGGTGGCCAGAGCTGATGTGGTTACCGAGAGCTTCACCCCCGGGGTGATGGAAAAGTTTGGCCTGGGCTACGATGAACTCAGGAAGGCAAAGCCGGACATCATTATGGTCAGCATGTCCTCACAAGGCCGCGGTGGTCCCTATTCAAACCATAGCGCCTACGGGCATGTGCAACAAGCCCTGTGTGGTGTCAATCATCTTGCCGGCTGGCCCGATGGCTACCCCGGCGGGGCTCATGGTCCCTACACTGATTTCTTTGTGCCTCATCTGTCAGCAACGGTAGTAATAGCTGCCCTGGACTACCGAAGGAGGACGGGGAAGGGGCAGTACATCGAACTCTCGCAGCTAGAAGCTGGTATCCACACACTGGAGACGGCCATCCTGGAATACACCGCTAACGGCAGGGAACAGTGCCGCCTGGGAAATCTTCATCTCCAGGCTTCGCCTCACGGAGTCTACCGCTGTCAAGGGGAGGACAGGTGGTGCGCTATCGCCGTCTTTACCGATGAAGAGTGGCAGAGCTTCTGCCGAGTGCTGGGAAACCCGGAGTGGAGCCAAGACTCCAGGTTCGCTATCGTGGCAAGCAGATTGGAGAATGCCGACGAGTTTAATCGCCTGGTGGAGGAGTGGACCGCAAATTACTCTGCAGAGCAGGTAATGGAACTGATGCAAGCTGCCGGGGTTGCCGCCGGAGTGGTGCAGACCTCGCAAGACATGCATGCAGACCCTCAGCTGAAACACCGCAACCATTACTGGGTGCTGGACCACCCCGAGACAGGGCCAGCTACCTATGACAGCCCGGCCTACAAGCTGTCGAAGACACCGAGCCAAGCCAGAATGCCTGCCCCCTGTCTTGGCGAGCACAATGCCTTTGTCTGCACTGAGTTCCTAGGCATGTCTGATGAGGAGTTCGTGGGGCTAATGACAGAAGGGGTTTTCGATTAGGTTGAGTCCAGCGAGGCGAGGCTTTTTCACAGTCGACCACCCCGAGGTAGGGCCTCGCCGCCATCCCTGTATCAGCTGGATGATGTCCAAGACCCCGAGGCATACCCCCCCCGGGGCTGCTCCTTGCCTGGGGGAGCACAATGAGTACGTCTTGAGCGAGATTCTTGGCCTCTCCAAGAAAGAGATTGTCAAGCTTGAGGCAGACCAGATAATCGGCAAGGCACCGCTGCCCGAAGCCGACTCCTCGTTGCACCCTGAACCGGGGCGTGTTCGCAAGAAAGCTGAAGACGCCTGACAACCAAGCTGGCAAGTGCATTGCTCCCCTCTTCTTCCCTATTTTCCCTTATTGTGCTAACATAGTCACTACAAATGTGACCAAACACCCAAGATGCAAAGCAGAAAGGAGATTACAATGGCTTACAACTATCTCACCTATGAAAAAAAGGAGCGCATCGCCTATGTTACCATTAATCGTCCGGAGGTGATGAATGCTCTTCACCCCCCTGCCCATGAGGAATTCTGGGAGGTCTGGAGTGACTTCCGGGACGACCCCGAGATGTGGGTGGCTATCATCACTGGCGCCGGTGACAAGGCTTTCTCTGCCGGTAATGACCTTAAATACCAGGCGGAACGCTCTGGCCAGCCGGGGACCAGGCGTCTTGGTCCACCGGGTGGCTTCGGTGGCATCACCAACCGCTTCGAGTGCTACAAACCTATCATTGCCGCCGTCAACGGCTACGCCTTAGGAGGAGGGTTCGAAATAGCCCTCGCCTGCGACATCATAATCGCCGCCGAACATGCCCGCTTCGGGCTACCGGAGCCCACCGTTGGTCTCAACGCTGGGGCGGGTGGCATCCACCGTCTGCCGCGGCAGGTACCGCTTAAAATAGCCATGGGTATGCTCCTCACCGGTCGACATATCACTGCCCAGGAGGCATACCGCGTTGGACTGGTCAATGAAGTCGTCCCCCTCGATGACCTTATCCCTTGCGCTGAGCGTTGGGCCCAGGATGTTCTTCGTTGTGCCCCCTTCTCCGTACGTTCCAGTAAAGAAGCAGCCATGAAAGGGCTGAACATCCCTCTGGAGGCAGCGATGAATAATAGCTACTACCTGAACCAAATGATGCAGTCTTCTGAGGATTTCATAGAAGGACCCAAGGCCTTCGCTGAGAAGCGACCGCCCAACTGGAAGGGACACTAGCAACATCTGAGGCAAGCCGCATTCGCCATCTGGCGAATGCCAGAAACAAAGGTGTATACGGCAAGAAATGGTGCTAGATAGAGAATAAGAGCTTTTGGGACTTCATGGCCTCTCAATTTCTGTCACTGGCTGTAAATACGCATCTATTGAGTTGCACCATATTCCTCGTTGCGCTATGATAGTAGTTAGCAGTCTCTCCAAGAGACTGCTAATAATTGAGATTAAGTTGAGGAGGGAGAAGCAAAATGGCGATCAAACTGCAACCGCTGGCTGACCGTTTGGTAGTCAAGCCCATTGAAAGGGAGGAGAAAACCAAGGGGGGCATTTACCTGCCCGATACCGTCAAGGAGAAACCCCAGGAAGGGAAGGTCCTGGCTGTAGGCCCAGGCAGATTATCCGAGGACGGAAAGCGGATAGCTATGGAAGTCAAAGTGGGTGACATAGTGATTTATGCCAAGTATGGTGGAAGTGAGTGGAAGGATGAGGACTTGGACGAGGAGCTGGTGATTTTGCGGGAGAGCGATATTCTGGCCAAGAAAACAAAGAAAACAAAGTAATAAATCAAGCTAGCAGGATGTAAGGAGGGAAAAATGGCTAAACAGATTATTTTTGATGAGGAAGTAAGGCGTAGCCTGAAGAGAGGGATAGATGCGCTGGCCGACGCCGTTAAGGTAACTCTGGGTCCCAAGGGGCACTGCGTGGCACTGGACAAAAAGTGGGGCGCACCGTCAGTAATCGATGATGGGGTTACCATCGCCAAGGAGATTGAACTGCCCGACCCCTTTGAGAACATGGGGGTGCAGTTGGTAAAGGAAGCAGCAACCAAGACCAATGATGCCTGTGGTGATGGCACTACCACATCAACCATTCTGGCTCACGCTCTTATCAACACCGGCTTTAAGAACATAACTGCCGGAGCTGAGCCCATGGCACTGAAGAGAGGCATCGAGCAGGCTACCGAAGCTATCATCAAAGAGCTCGAAAAAGTATCTACTGAGGTAAAGGGCAAGGAGCAGATTGCTCAGGTGGCGACTATCACCGCCGTTGACACGAAGATTGGCGATATGATTGCCGAGGTCATGGAAAAGGTGGGCAAGGATGGCGTTATCACCGTTGAGGAATCCAAGGGACTGGAGTATGAGACTGAGTACGTAGAGGGAATGCAATTTGACCGGGGTTACATTAGTCCCTATCTCGTCACTAATGCCGAGAAGATGGAAACGGAGATAGAAGACCCCTATATTCTTATCACCGATAAGAAAATCTCTGCCGTGTCTGACCTTTTGCCAGCTCTAGAGAAGATAATGCAGGTGTCAAAGAACCTGCTTATTGTGGCCGAGGATGTGGATGGTGAAGCATTAGCTACGCTGGTGGTCAATAAGCTACGAGGCACGATAAATGTTCTGGCGATCAAGGCGCCCGG
>SDBU01005213.1_pt1 | contig 15668 bp, 24 predicted proteins | sample 2277071 | NCBI WGS metagenome assembly SDBU01 (sample SAMN10397929, study PRJNA504765) | marine sediment metagenome | isolation source: marine sediment core GS08_GC12, 126 cmbsf | place: Arctic Ocean: Gakkel Ridge, Loki's castle | collected 2008
ATATTTATCAATTGTCTCAGCCGTTTTGCCAAAAGCAACACAGTCAATATAAGAAACTTCTCCTCCTTTTTGTCCTTCAGGGCCAGTCCACTGCCTATTAATGGCGACAGTAAAGTTTACTACCTTATTAGTGCCACTAAGACTTTTCATTTCGGGATCCCTGACTAAATTCCCCATCAGGTAGGTTTTGTTAAAATCTGACATCTACATACTCCTTAATTAAATATTGTACTTTATTCGATAACTATAATATATTTCTTTTCACTTTTGAAACAAAAAATATGAAAAAACCATTTATCAGTAAAAAATCTTTTAAACAGAGACATGGTAAATGTCAAATATGTGAAGAAGATAGGTATAAACTCCTGGATGTCCATAGATTTAAAAAAGAAGGAAAAGATGGAGGTAGGTATTCTGAAGCCAACTGCATTACCGTCTGTGTCAAGTGTCATAGGCTAATTCATACAGGAGAGATAAAGATAATAGGAGTCCATAATTCAACCATAGGAAAACTACTGAACTACATAGACGAAGAAGGAGATGAACACTTCAAATAGCTCTCATATCTTCATCAAAATCCCATTCTACTCCACATAAATATAAGTCTTTTACTTTTTCTCTGGCTTCTTCTATAGTAGGAACTTCATCAAAACATAGTGCTAAATTATGTTCTTTAAAATTATCTAGGATATAAAGAGGGTTTTCTCCTGCATCAATAACTCTCACCTCATCAGGAGTAACCCCTACAGACTGCCCTACTATTATTCTTGTTTTTAGTTTATCAAAGTTGTTCAATCTCTAATCTTTCTTTAAAATCTTATTCCTTCTAATTTGCAGTTGTATTAAAGATTGATAATTTTTATCAGACATATTATCTAAAGTTTTGTCATCTTGGTCTATGACCCATTTGCCCTCTATTTTCTCATATTCTTTTAATATATTTTTTAACTCTTTAACTTTTTTTAGTATTTCTTCTTTATTCTCTAGAGGATAGGACATATTTAATTCTCTTCCAATCTTCCCTAACAATGTCCCTCTTTCTAATTTTATTTTTAATATATTACTATACTCCTCCCTATCTATCATCCAGCTGTTTCTTCTAAAGTCATATATTCCACCCTTTTCTCCACAATAAGAATGCCACATGCAATGACATATATTATCCCATATCCAATGATAATTTTGACCAGGACATTTCTTAAACAAGAATGGAGTGATTTTATAAAGTATCCTTCTCCATAAAGGACTTCTGCAACTAGTCATTTTTAACTCCTAAAATATTTTTTATTTGATTTTTAACAGCTTGTCCTCCTCTTTCTATAAGATTGTCATGCATTCGGTGAGAACCACAAAAATGAGTTTTTAGGTAATGAGACAACTGCTCTGGCATTAATATCTTTTCTTCTTCCATATCATTAGAAGGACAGACTGTGATATAGGGTTTTTCACATTCTGAATTGACCTGATAGACAAACCAATCTTCTTTTATAATCATTGATTTATTCCCTGACCTATATGTTTTAAAGATATAATTTTCTAAATTAACCATATTTGCTGCAAATTCTTCTTTTGTACAGCCCTTAATAGCTAAGGCTAATTTTTTAATCTCCTCTTTTTCATCTTCCCATTTATCCATTACAAACCTCCTCTATATCTTTTTGCAAATCTTTTTTAGATCTAAGTCCAATATGTTTATTAACTACTTTTCCTTCTTTAAATAAAATAAGAGCAGGGACTCCGTTTATATTTAACTCCTTTACAGCAGAGGTGTTAGTCTCTATATCTGCTTTATAAATATTAACCCTACCACTAAATTCATCACTTAATTCCTCTACAATATTTGCTAATATTTTACAAGGACCGCACCACTCAGCATAAAAGTCAACAAGTACCACTCCTTGACTATCTGTAACTTCTTGTTGAAAATTGTCATCTGTAAGTTCTTTTAACATCATTTACTCCTTATCTTATATCTAATATATCAAATCTACTATTTATTTTACTATCTGTTTTTTCTGTATTCTCATAATTATTTAAGTAGGGAAAAAGATTTACTTCTATTGCTCCAGAAGACAAATTAAAATCAGAAACAACTCCTATTAGTGTTTTGTCATTATAGTCATTGCTAATTTCTATTTGTCCTTGACTGTTTACTATTACGAGGCCCATAGTTACCTAAAAGTAATTTTATAAATCTAATATGTTAAATCTACTAGAGATGCATTCACTTGTCAATAACTTTCTTTCTTTTTCTCCAAAAGGACCATCAAGATACTCAAAAGAAATAGCAGGATATAGTTTTGATATTTCTTTTATTGACTCTTTTGCCCAGGACCTGCCCCACCACCCATATAATAAAACTATGGTATCTTCTTCCTTTATCTCTTCAAATTTCTTTTTTGTCCTTGCATGAATTGCCTGTTTGCCTGTAGAGTATTTATTGTTTTTTAGGTAAAGCCAGTGAGAGTCAGATTTTCCTGATATTACATACTTCATTTTATTTCCTCTATATAATCTTCTAATTCCTTAAAAACATCTTCTATTTTTATATCACCATCTATAATAGATAATGGATGAGGCCATTTGAAAGCATGTCCCCCATATTTTCTAAATTCTTTTACTTTCTTATCAGTATCATCTACTAAGAGGACATTAGGATTAGCCACTAAGTGTTTTTTGCACCCTAGGAACAGGTCCCTACTCATTTTAGGATAGTTTTTTAAGACCCATTTTATTTTCCCCGAGTAACATACAGGGTCTTTAGAAGGAGAACTTAAGAAAAATAGATTTTTAGTATTCTTCTTTAATAGTTTAATTAAATCATCTGCCCAAGGTAGTTTTTCCATGTTCTCCCACCAAGCTTCTCCCTCTTTATCAATCATAGGCCACATCTTATCGTCACCACCTACAAAAGTTTCTATTCTCTTGCCATTCTTTATCTTTTCTCTTATCTCTTTATCTTTGTAGTCTATACCTAAAGTTTTTGCAGCAGCTTTTTCCCAGTAGCATATGCAGCCGTCTAGGTCCAAACCAATCCTTAATTTATCTTTCTTTTTACTTGCCATAACTATTTTATTTTCTCCTTGCAGTTTCATTTATTTTCCTTTTGTTTAAGTCCTATTCTCTCTCCTGGCCAAGGAGTATTCTTTATTCTTTTCCTAGCTATTCTACAATATTTTTCAGATACGTCAATTCCAATATATTTTCTATTATTAACATATGCCATTTTACATGTAGTTCCACTGCCATTAAATATATCTAAAACTATTTCCCATTCATTACTCCAACTTAAGATATGATCCTCTGCCAACTTCTCTGGAAAAACAGCAGGATGATCATTCTTATCATCAAAAGAAGTAGTGTACTTCCATATATTAGTTCTAGGAGAAAATTCAGGGACAGGTGGGATTTTTCCATCAAAAGAACTATGTCCTGCCCATTTATTTCTTTTATCACATATCAAATTAGCTTTAGGCTTTCCCTTGCTAAACACAAACATATATTCGAAAATTTGAGTATATCTGTTACCATTTTTCCTAGCAGGAAAGGTACTACTATTCTTCTCATATAACATAGTATCATGGATATTAAAACCTATTTCTTTGAAAAACAGAGCTTGTTTGAAACTAGTCCCTGTCTCACTGCCGTCTATTACAGCATCTCCTACAATCCAAACTACAACTCCTCCTTTTTTAGTTATTCTATACAGTTCTTTAGCAGTAGTCTCAAAGTCAAATGAGTAACCTTCATACTTTCGAAGCTGATCATAAGGAGGACTACAGACAGTTAGGTCTATAATATCATTATTTATATCTTTCATTATATCGATATTATTTCCACAGTATATTTTGTTAGTGTCTATCATTTCTTCTCTTTTATCAATATGTCTTTTACTACTAATTTACTTATAAATTTCTCCATACCACTAGGGACAGGATATTCTTTTTCTCTTGGATTAGTCCCAAATATTTTCTTAAAATGAATGCCGGGCATAGATATAATAGCTTTAAGTTTTTTAGTCCCCCCATACAGCAGAGTAGAGTCCCAGAGGTTACAAAACTCTACTAATGTCCCTAGTGATAGTCTGTAGGAAAAAACTAACTCTAATTCTATGATTACTTTTATCATTTATTCTTTGCTAACTTATTAGGAGTAATCATACTATATCTCCAGTGGTAAGTATCTTCTTCTTTCAATTTATTCCTAAATTTAGGATTAACAAATTTTGCCACAGATTTTCTAAAATCTCCGTAAGAAAAACTGTCCGCTATCCTAATAACAAAACCTTCTCTCTTATCATCCTTGCAAAACTCTTTTATTAAAGATTCGTTCCATAGACCATCGTAAAGGACAGGAACTAATTGAAGTTCTAAAAGTTCTGCCCAAAATTTAGTATCATCCCAACTAAAACATTCATTCTTTTCATTCCATATAGAAAAGGCATAAAAATATGTTTTTAAATTCTCATAATAAACAGTATGTTTAGCATACATATTTTCTCCACACACTCTCCAATCATCAGGAATGTTATATGACATCTGACGATGGAAGTTCTTCAACCAGTTCCTTGATGGATGGTTTTGACCATCAATAGATCTAGCATGCATATAATTTGGGTAGAGAGTCGAGCACTCTCCGTCAAGTTTCTCCGTTACGATAACTCTTTTACCTTCAAAGTGTTTTTCATTATCTAACACTCTATCATCGTCTGTAACTTTGGAAGAAAAAGAAAGATGGTGAGTCCTTGGATATTTAATATATTCGCAAAATAGACCTAAAACTCCTCCTTCTTTCATGATCTTTTGAACAGATTCGTCAAAAAAGAGCTCTCCCCTTAATCTTCTTCCATCAGGAAGTATGATATTTCCCCATTTATCATAAGTATTATCTTTATAAAGATGCTCAGGTAGGAGAGTCTCTGTAATGCCTGCTGCTTCTCTTAACTCTTCACAGGTAAGAACGGTCTGTTCTGCCTTTATATGGCAAGAGGGGCAAAGAGAAGCTCCATTAGAGAGGTTGTAACCTCCACATTCGCCCCATAATCTTCGCTCTAGAATGTGGTGAGCTGCATCTGCGGATTCAGAGCAAATCACACAGAGATTGTTATCCCTTGCAAATACACCTTCTCTAAATTGTTTTCTTGTCAGCCACATTTTTATTCGTCACAACTTTCTTGAATAACTTCACCAAGATCGGTTAATGATGAGCAATTCCCACAAGTGATAAAAACCGCAGGGAATTCTTCACCATTATTGTCACAATTTCCTGTTGGATCAATTTCGAATTTAAGGTATTCATTACTACCACATATGCCACAGATAATATGTAGTCTTGTTTTAGCAATAGCCATTTCTACTTCTTCCCTAAACTATTTTCTTGTTAGCCACATTTTTTACTCATTCCCATCCATTCCATCTACTTTTCTGTCATAGCAATCATCAATATCTTCACAAGAACAACTCCAAAACATACACTGATCTTCATATTCGTTATTATCTACAAAATCACAAATTCTACAATATTCTTTATCCATTATTGCCTCTTAACTATTATCTTTAACTATTCGATTACAACTAAAAACTACTTGTCTGGATTTTAACCTCTTTTATCGCAAAATTCTATAATCACATCTTCTAAAGGACAGTCAAAATGATCACAGAAATAATCTCCCTGATAGACATCCCGACTAAAACTACAAACCTCCCTACAATATGCTTTCTTTTCTTGTTGCTCATCTTCCCAATAGCAATCCCATCCGATATATTCATCATACCCCTCTTCAGTATCAATACTTCTAGGAGGATACATTATATCACATTGGCATTGCAGATCATTCATAAAACATTCTTGACATACGTAGAATTCATTATTATGTGTCCATCTTAATCTCTCACCTCTGCCTACTCCATCATAATACTCTCCACACCCTTCACAAACTCCCTTTTTCTCTACTTTTATTCTTTCTTCTCTAACCTCTGCCTTTAATTTTTGTTTCTCTTCAAACTTTCTCTTAATATATTCTTCTGCTGTCTCAAAAATAAGAAGGTCAAATCTATTTTTTATATTACTCATATATCTAATATCTCAAATCTACTATATATAGGTTCATATGTTTCTTCCATGTACAATCCTTCTATAAAGGATTCTCTGCATAGAGTGCCTCTAAAATATGAATCCTCTTGCATTTCTTTTATATAATATTTTTTAACAGACTCTTCTATCACTCCATACAATATCGTTAATCTGTAGTCGTGTCTTTCTAAAAAAATTACAAATTCTCTTGAGTATATACCTTTCTGTTTTTTTACTATTACTTTCTGCCCAGTGTTATATTTATATTTCATAAGTCCAATATCTCAAATCTACTATATATGGGTTCATATATCTCTTCTACTTTTTCTTCTATTCCATAGTTAAGAACAAATTGCTCTGTCTCATAATCTTCCAGTGGACCATATCTATTTTTAAGTATTTTAACAATTCCTTTTTTTCTATTTCTAAAACCCATAATACTAGAAGAGTAAGTTCTTTCCCTATGTCCTCCTTTACTCATTAAAGATTTCATAGTTTCCATATTATAATTTTCAGGAGTTACAACATCCGTTTCATCATATATCACAACTTTATCATATTTTTCATCTATAAATTCTATCATTTATCTCCCTTACTATAAAAATCAGGATCTATTTTAAGATTTTCTCTTGCTTCTTCTGTCATCATCTTAAAAGCAGGATGATCAGTTCTATAAGTTCTTTGTTCTAAATTCTTTCTAATCTTTTTTCTATACCATTTAGTATATTGATCAGATGACAAATCTCCATAATGTATAGGGTTTTCTTCCATCTTTTTTATTTCTGCCTCTATCCTATTTAGATAACTACCATAGAGATGCAGTGAATCACTAATATCTACATATCTTCCTACTTTTACAGTTTTTCCTATTTTCTCACTTATTTTTTCGGCCATAATTCTTTGTAAGTCAGTGAGAGCGTATGCGTTCATAAACCAAGCTTGATACAAGTCCCGCGACCGCCAATGAGTATTCATATTCAACACAGGATTACCTTCCTCATCATCTATCATACGACACCAGATCCTTTGTAAGCAATTATGAGATATTATATTATTAGCAACGATAGCATGGTCAATATGATTTACTTCAAAATCAAATACTTCCAATTCTCCCAAATCAGAAACACCTTTAACAGGGACCATTACATAATTATTTCCAATTTCAATATCCACAACATATAACCTAAAAACGGGAGCATATCCTGGTTTAAAAATTCTATTATTAAACTTACTTTCTTTTCTTAAAGAAAACATCGATTGTCCTGACTCCTTCTTTCTAATAAGTTCTTTAATCTGATTTGTTCTCTCATCAAAAACCTGAAAAGAATAATTTATGCTAGCTCTTAATTTTAACCATTTAGCCTGCTTGCGACTATCCATACTAAAATCAAAAACATTCATTGAGCTAATTAAACTTTTATTTTTAGATATATACAATTTATGAGTTTTTCCTTGAATATGTTTTGTATATTCTATGCTAAATCTTTTCAACAACTTTTCAACAAAAGAAATACATTGTTCCCAGTTCATTCCTATTTGAATGCTAGCCCTGTCATTTAAATAAACACATCCCTCGGCAGAATAAATTCCCGTTAAAAAATCTTTACATTCATCATCTGTCAAGTCGTCTGCTTTAAGACGAATTTCTTGCCCTTTCTTCGAGCCAACGACACAACCTAGTGAATAGAATTTTTCCCATATTTTTTTATCTGATACCGAAATCTTACGACTAAAGCCACCTTCTGGAACAACTTTAGATTTTATAAATTTAGTGATATCTTTTATTTTATTTTTTGTATTTTTATGCAAATATCTCATTAACCAACGAATATCAGCATCAGGATGTGCCGAAAAATGCAATTCTCCTGAAATTGTTTCCTTGTTGTTCCGGTTTCTTCTATTAGACAACCATGCATCCCCATGCATCATCCCAACTATCATCATATCAGAAACATCTTTATCTAGAATGGTAGTGATTTTAACTGAATCATCAACTGTTAAATTTTGAGCTTTTACCCACCCATAAGATGTCATTAATAATTGTTCAGAAGAAACTTTTATATTAGTATCTAATAAGGTTTGAACATTAACACATGGTTTATTTTTTCTAAATCTCTTACTAACAGTATCTATTACTAATTTGTTTGAAAATAAATCATACGCCCATACACTATCTCCATTCTCTAAATCTTCAATATTTATAGTACCGTTTGGTGTCAAAATTTTAGTTCCCGCACAAAAGCAGGGAGGATCATATGTTTGAGGATCACAGGTAGGTTGCCAAGTAATTGCCTGTGCTCTTCTTGTGTGGCCTGATTTAGCCATATAGTCTATGATGTATTGTATTTGATCAACTGAGGCAAATGGACGAGGAGAATTTGAATTAGACAAATCTTCACAAGGGCTATAATCAAATAGTCTTTCGTGATAGGTATAAGTCCATTTATTCTCCTCAGGATTGATCCAATGATCGTGTATGCCCGCTATAACCTCCTGCCTATAAGATTCAAGTTCCTCAGGCCCACCTGGAAAATTCTTATGTATTCTTGGCTCTGCAAAAGGATTATCTACTGTAACTATCGCTGTAGCATCTCTACTTGCAGGGTCTTCTGGCTTATCATATTGAGTCTTAATCCTTGCTCCTTGCTCCCAGACTGCCAATACAGCTTTTTCCCAAGCCTCAGGGATAGTTTTTCCAATTATATTGATAACAGGAATATTTCCCATATTTATTACTTCTCCTTGTATCTAAATATTTTTCTTTATTATATCATATTTATTTTCACTTTTAACTAAAAAAAAGGATTATTATGAATATTATAGAATATATAATTATTCTACTCCACTACTAATATAAGGCTAATTAGATATGAATAAAAGATTTACAGTACTCTCAATAGAAGACAATGAAGCTGATTTTATACTGTTAGAAAAAGCACTAAATAAGATTCCAGATCTTTCATTAAACATCATAAATATAAACAATGGAGAAGATGCTCTTAACTTTCTATACAAAAAAGAAAGTTATAAATCTGCCCCCACCCCAAATATAATCATTTTAGATATTAACTTACCTGGAATTAGTGGAAAAGAAATACTTAAAACTATTAAAGAAGATAAAAATTACAGAGTAATCCCAGTTATTATATTTAGCACATCTGACTATTACCTAGATATAGAAGAAACATACAAATCATATGCTAATTCTTATATAGTTAAAACCTTTGATATAAAAGACTTAAATAGTAAAATAGCTAATATAGGGGAATATTGGCTAAAATCAAATAAACTAGTGGATATAACAGATATTTGTTTTATTCACAAAGAAAAAGGAGAAAAAAAGTGAAGATATTAATAATTGATGATTCCAAAGAAGATAGAGACCTGATAATCAATCATATCAAAAAAATGGAAAAAAGAAAAAAGACACATGTAGATGAATGTAATTGTTTAAAAGATGGAATACATAGAATAGATCATTTTAGCTATGATGTTATTATTCTTGACTTAGCTCTTCCAGAAAGTGATGGGCTAGAAACAGTTGAGATTATTATGGACCAACTCAAAAAGAATAATAAAAACACTCCTATAATAGTACTAACAGGCATGGAAGACTACTCAGTAGGAAGAAAAGCATGGCTACTAGGAATTAAAGATTACCTTATCAAAGATGAAATTCAAACAAAAGACTTATCGAGAGCCTTAACTTTTGCTACTAATAAGTCTATAGTAATTTAAGATATTGAGACTGCTCTTATTTAAGAAGTTAAGAGCAGTCTCAATATTATTAATTTTCTTTTAAAGAATCACTACTTCCTAGTGCTTTTCCTATACTATCACTACTTCCTAATGCTTCTCCTGATGTCCCATCTGTATAACTTGCATTCCCTGTTGAGAGGTAACAGGTAGTGAACTGTATAACTTGCATTCCCTGTTGAGAGGTAACAGGTAGTGAAATCACTCACACTTCTTGTCATGTTTTGTACTCCTACAGCATTAGCTCCATAAGTAAGGGACATACCTGATCTTACTCCTAGGTTCCCACCTTCCTTAATAGCATCTTGATTGGCCCCTATGAAAGAAAATCCCCAATTATAGTCTTTTTCAAGAGTTTTTATTGTATCAAAAACTTTATCTCTCGTATACTCTTTACTTGAGTTTTCTTGCCCATCAGTAATAATAAGAAACAAAACCCTCTCAGGCCTATCTTTTTTATCTGTTTCTAAAAATCTTGTCTTAAAAGTACTAAAAGTTTGTCCCATAGCATCTAGTAATGCAGTACTTCCTCTTGGACTAATTTTTAGATCATCTTCAGAAATATCCTTAATCGGTGTGCCACTAAACATTTCCTCATATTTACTGTCAAAACGAACAAAAGTGACATTTATTTCCCCTTTATAGTCCTTTTTTTGATCTGACAAAACTGATTTAATTGATCCTTGCATATCTGAAGCAATTCCCTCCATTGAGCCTGACCTGTCTACTATGAATACTAATTCTGCTTTATTCTTTTTCATTTTTAACTCCTATTAAATTTTAGTATATTACTATTATATCATTATTCTTTCACTTCTCAACAAAAAAATATTAATTAGTGCAGATTGTCCATGTTTTAGAAATAGTGAAATAAATATAAGTCCCCTCTTTTGATTCTACCCATATTTTACCACCATGAGTTTCCACAATTCTTTTACACAGAGCTAAACCTATTCCTGTCCCAGGATAATCTTCTCTAGAATATAACCTTTTAAAAACTCCAAATATACGATCATAATATTTTTCATCTATTCCTATCCCATTATCCTTAATATAAAAGAGCCAATGAGGAGAACACTCTTCTTCACAACACCCTATTCTTATGATGGGACTTTTATCACTTCTAAACTTTAATGAATTACTAATTATATTATGTAGTAATTGTTTAATTCTAAAACGGATTGCAAATATTTCTGGTAATTCACTTTCAACAATTATATTAGCATTAGTCTCTTTTATTGAAACTTCAAAATCATATAGGACTTCTTGTAATAATTTTTCTAAGTCTATCTTTTCAAAGGGTTTGTCTTTTCTCCCCACTCTTGAATAGTCAAGAAGTTCTTTAATAAGAGTTTTCATTCTAAAACTAGAATCTATTATGTAGTCTAAAAACTTCTTAGACTCTTCATCTACATCATTATATTCTTTTTCTTTTAATAATTGACAGTAAGAAGAAACTGCTCTTAATGGTTCTTGTAGATCATGGGAAGCTATATAGGCAAATTGTTCTAGGTCTTCATTACTTTTTTTAAGATTGTCTGCTACAAGTGTTAGTTGTTTTTTGATATCTTTTCTCTTTAACTCCGCCTCTACTTTATCTTCTCCTCCCAATAGTTTTAATAATTTTAAGCGAATAGTATTTAGTATCATATATTTTCTTTAATCTCCACATATTCACATATAATAACTCTTGCTATTATTTTATTATTTTCTTCTATTATAGTTATTTTTGAATCTCCTTGCATTTTTATATTTATTTTAGGACCATCTATCAGGTCAGAGTCGTAGGAAGAAAAAAATACTATTTTGTCTATATTATTAAATCCTTGATTTCTACAGTAAGTTTTAACTTCTTCTATCATAGAAGAATGAAAATCAAATATTTGATTATTAGTCCTGTTAAGAACTACTCCATTCATTTCATGTAAGATGTTAGTAGAAAATAAATATATTTTATTTCTATTAAAATATTTATTTAGAATTTGTTGGAAGGTAGTCATAAATGTTATACAATTATGCAGTTCCCCATTTATAAAGTTTTGCACTTGACCCTGTTCCGGCATATAATTCATTATTAAGAAGAGTAAATGAATATATTCCTGTTTCAGTTTCAGGACGAGATATCTCCTGCCACGTATCGACTCCATTCCATTCTAAAAACTTACCATTAAACCCAGTTCCTGCATATATCTTATTATCAAAGACTACTAATTCAATTGTTTCTTTTGCCCCAATAAATCCCGCCGCGACTCGTGTCCATCCTACACTTGGATTTTCTTGATTCCATTTGTAAAGATGTCCTTTATCTGGAGATCCCACACCAAACCTGCCTATGCCAGCATATAATTCACTATTATAAGTGACTAAACTGGTTATAGTGTCATTAGATTCCAAAGTTTCAGCTATTAGTTCCCAATCATTATTCTCATCCCATTTTAGTAACGTTCCGATATCTGTCCCTCCGTATAAACTGCCATTATGAGAATGTAAAGAATATATAATTTCTTCCGAGCCATATCTTCCGGCGACAGATGTCCATCCTACACTTGGATTTTCTGGGTCCCACTCCCATAACTCTGCTCCTGTTGGATCCGCCCCCCCAGTGCCTCCATATATTTTGTCATTATAAACTATTAGACTTACTACTGAATCAGTAGATACTGGGTCGATATTTTGAGCAACCTCTGTCCACCCTACACTTGGATTTTCTGGGTCCCACTCAAGAAGATTTGCTTGAAAATTTCCTCCTCCATATATTTTATTATTCAAGACGACTAAACTTTCTATCGTCGATACTGTTTCAAATTTGGAAGCCACCTCAACCCACTCATTAGACCCATCCCATTTTAAAAGCCTTCCTCCATCCTGTACTGATCCATATATTTCTCCATCGTAAATAACCAAACTATTTACAATCGTATCTGTCCCTGGCTGAGAAGCTACCCGAGTCCAAAAATTAAAAATAGACTCTGCACTCGGGTTTGGAACACTAGGATTAATTGGAATAATTTCATCAGGAGACTCTGCACAAATACAAGCGTTTTGACATGCTCCTAAAGAAAGATGGGTAGATTTAACATAATGCTCTGAGTCCTCAGGGGGCAAGGTTGAGCAAGAACATGTCTCGACTCCATCTCCATCAGTTATTCCAATACAGAACCATGAAGGAGTTTCTTCACACTTATTACTAGTATCACATAGGTCAATCACTTTTTCGAGACTAGGGTCAAGCACACATGCACACCATGGAGTTCCGCCACTATCTGGATTACAATTTCCATGAACACTTATCCCTAATGGCAGGTCACTCCTTTTAACTAAAAAACAATCGGCCTTTGCCGAAAACAAATTACGAGGATACCAATTGCTATGATGATAATCGTCTGGATCAAGACATAAAGTTTGATCTGCTCTAATATTAATACCAGGTCCTTCAGTTCCGTCTTCACAAGATACACATGGATCAGGAAGAGAAGCTATACCTAATTCATCACAAAAATCCCCTTCACAATCTATTACATTAAAAGAATCATTACTAGAATGGGGAGATATGCCTCCCCTCCAATTTCCCGCACACCCCGTATCATACAAAACATTAATAGGCTCGTCGCAATTATTACTATCAAAATTACCAAAGACAAGAATTCTGTCTCTTGCCCAATAAGTATTCCATTCAATATAATATAAGGCTACTTGTTCTCCATACCTATCGTCAAAAACCCAACCATCGTTAAGACAATTGCCTATTCTGCAGCAATCATTGCAAGACCCATATACTCCCCCATCTGCAAAGGGAATAATAATCCCTACATTTTCATTATAATCAATTTTCTCAAAACCATCGAGAATTGACCAACACTTATTATCATACTCAAAGAAAAAAGAACTACCCTCATTTTTAAGACTAAGAGGCAAACCATCATAATCCATATATAATTCATAATCTGGTATTACTTGAATTCTATCACAATCAGAACACAATTCAGCCTTAACCATAAACTCTGCAACATTGTCTGAACAGATGTCTGTGTCAAAAAAATTTGTTTCTCCATGTATGAATGTTAAACCTATCCTAGCTCTAACTTTTAAGTAAATAATACCATCACACAATGAGGCATCGAAAGAAGTATTAAATGGCTGAGAATTCCCTGAAGCGAATGCTGAGTTATTAAATAAATCACTATCGCAAGACCACTCTACTACATTAGTAGAAATAAGTGGTACTAAATCTCTTCCAAGTGCAACATCTGCAATCGTCCATGAGACAGATACTATTTTTGATTGAGAACAACTTATTGACATATCTATTTGTATATCTTCTGGACATATAGGTGGTTGACATTCATCAAATCCATCAGTATTAATAATTTCAATAGCCATTAAACATTCTCTCCATTATATCCGTCAGGGATAATGACATCCCCTTGTCCCATACATGTCATTAAGTTTTCCCATGACATTTTATAAAAACCTTTTCTATATTTTTTTCTCTTATATTTATAATTTTGATGATGAGAATCCACTATCCACACTCCATTTTTGTCATAACCATTTACTACTACTGCATGTTCTTGAGAATCTCCATTAATTGGATCTTCATATTTTTTACCTTCTTTGGAAAATTTAAAAAACATTGTCCAATTGAAAGATAATATTAATAGCTTATTTTCATTTAATCGAGACCTAATATACCTGCCAAAATTATAATCTATCACAAGCCTGTTATCATATCCCGAAGAATACCATTTATATAAATTTATAGATACTGCTTTTTCTTCTTTATCTTTTTTGTTCATGTATGTTTCTTTAAGAACTTCTTTCATTTTTCTTTTGCTATATTGAGACCAAGAAAAATCTATACAAGAAAGGTCACTAGTTACTAAGGTAACACTATTAAACCCAAGATAATTCAGTAACATACATATTTGAGAAGAATCCATTCCATCTTTAAATATTTTTTTATCAATTTGCTTATAAGTTACATCTTTTGCTTTTTCATAATCTATATCAGAATTGTAAAAATTAGAGACAACAGCACAAGCTGCCACTCCACAGGTACTAGTGGAATCTTGTAAAAAATGAGTTACCTTTATTCTTTTCACTTAATTTCCTAATCTATATTAAAAAATCTCCACCTTCTCTGTGAACGACCTCACCCGTAAAGGTTGAGGCTTCTTAGCTCTTTCTCAACTGAATAATGACTAGATTGAGTCAATTGAGTCTTTCTACAAAAACTTACATCAACTATATTTTCTAAAGTAGAAAATATAGTTGATACAGAGGTCTCTGTATCCCTAAGCATTAGATTTCTACGTTCCGTAGAAATTAAAGTTTTTAATCCTTCAGATTCTATACATTGAGCACTTTTTATATCTCTATCTTCTGTGTAACCACATTTACAAGAATAAGTTCTTTCCCAGACAGGGAGTTTATTCTTAGTTCCACAGTTAGGGCAGAGTTGAGTAGAAGGAAAGAACTTATCTACCATTATAAGAGTATGAGATTTATTTTTTAAGTCTCTAATTATCCCTCCTATGGCAGTGTTTTGTATTTTCTTTCCGTGACTACCTGACTTCCATGCTTTGATGTTTTCATCCTGAAAGACTACATATTTATAGTTATTAACTAAACAAGAAACTATTTTGTTTTTAATATCTTTTTTCTTGTTATTAAGTTTGTTGTAGAGTTTTCTACGTTTGAGTTGATCTTTAAGTTTATTGTTAGAACGTTTTCTGTTCTTTTTCATTATCTTACGATCAATCTTCTTTAACTGTTTGGATACAGGAATTTGATAAGTTAGTTTAACTCCATTAGAAAGAGTTAGCTGAGTTTCACAGCCA